>SDBU01000090.1_pt1 | contig 116156 bp, 129 predicted proteins | sample 2277071 | NCBI WGS metagenome assembly SDBU01 (sample SAMN10397929, study PRJNA504765) | marine sediment metagenome | isolation source: marine sediment core GS08_GC12, 126 cmbsf | place: Arctic Ocean: Gakkel Ridge, Loki's castle | collected 2008
GTCCAGTTCCTTCTTCAGATCCTCCCACCGTCGTGTATCGCCGCTGGCCTACGATTTTGCGTAGTCCGCCGGGTGACTTTTCGTTTGAACAGTCCTCGCCGATAGGTTTTAACTGCCGTCGTGGTTGCCGCAGCCGGCAATAGGCACTGGTCGTCGACACAGCCGGCGACAGCGGGCAGTTGTGAGGCCCAAGCCGCTGCGACATGTGTCTTTTCAACAGGCTGCAGGCGCCAAGCCGCCGCGACATGTGTCTTTTCAATAGACTGCGGGCGCCAAGGTGCAGCAATGTACACCTCCGCGGCCGTTGCCTGCACTACTGCAGCGAAGAGCACGAGTACAACCACCGGTAACCAGTATGACAATCGCATAGCAGTCTCCTTTGTGGTGAGACAATCTCTTCACGGATAAGCATGCCGGCAAGGATTCGAACCCTGTCTTTGCGGGTTGGAGCCGCAAGCTGCTCCCAGGCAGTCCGACACGTAGCGGAACCGCGATGCAGACCCCTGACTTACACGCGGTTCCTTCGTCATGACAAGCGCCCTGACGGGGTTACGATCCCCGTACTTCGGCTCGACAAGCCGATGTTTTACCGATTAAAACTACCAGGGCATTTGGGGGCATGCTTCCTTCCTACAGATCTAGCAGTCCTCTGGAAGGACCCAAACCCCCTCAAGGTCTTCGTGCAGGTACTTGGCATCGGCATGACGTACCGTTCCGAGCCCTGCTGACCAGGTTTACGTGTCCGGAAAGTTACCTTCCCGTGTCACTGACACGCATTAACCCACTTGCAAGTATCCTACCGGTCCCTCTTTTTCTTGTCGGGCTCGGTCATTCTCTTCACCTTTTTGATCCTTATCGGCTTGATGATGCTCTTGCCGCACACCGTGCAGCGATGCCCAGTATTTTGTCCTTGGCCTGAGCTCTTTGCCGATGCTCCGGTCTCGTTTGCAACACGTTTCTTGTCTCCATACCGCCTGTCCTGAAACGGGTGGCTACAAACGCACGTCATGATCGCCATCGGTCCTCCCTCGCTTCCGATCCTTCGGGTTGTCGTGTTCTGGGCAGTACCACGGCGCTGGCGTCATCACCGGCCGGGGACTCCTCTTTCTGCAAACAGCACACCGTAGTCTTTTACCACGCTGTGCTGTCTTCGGCCGTCGCCGGCCCTTGGTCGGCAGACTCGCATCTCTGGACATAAGTCGTGCAGGTAGGATTTGAACCTACGGCCTTCCGGATATCAGCCGGATGCTCGCATACCAGCCGAGCTCCTGCACGATGACCCAGGGCCGCAGCCCTGGGTAGGATTTTCCATTGTGTCGGAATACCCTTTATCTGTCCAGACTAACGTCCGCGTCCGCTTCCGCTGCTTCCGCCGCCGGCGGCCTGGGTCTCCATGGACTTCTGCAACGTATCCAGTGCCTGCCGCTGGGACGCCGCCTCGACCGCCGATGTGGCGATGTTGCGAGCGTCGTCGCGGGCCGTGCTGAGCTGGTCGATGGTGCTTTCCAGCTGGGACTGGAGTGCCGAGATCTGCTGGTTGAGGGATGCCTTATTGGCGTATGCCAGCGCCTCGGCCGACTCGGAATCCTTCTTGATCAACGCCTTCTCATGGCCAAAACCGGCGCTCAGCCGCTTCGTGAGCGCCTCTTCAGCACTTTGCACTGCGAGCTCGCGTTCGTCGGCGAAGGCTTCAACCTTGGCTTCGAGCGCCTCCATCTGTTCCTCCCGGGCGTCCACAGCTTCGACACGCTCGGAAAGCCGCTTGCTCACATCCTCCATGCGGAAACACTCCTGGCGCTGCCTTTCGGTGGACTGTGTGTCACACTCGGCCTTGTCCCGTTCGTCCCGTTGCTTGACCTCGTAGATGTGGACTTCGCGCTCCCGCGTCTGTGCCTGGTCGCGTTCGACCAGCGCGTCCTGCCACTCCTTGCGCCGCTTCCTGGTACGCTCTTGGGCATCCTCGTCGGCCGTTTTGACCTGCTCACTGATCTCGTCCAGGGTATCTGCCTGTACCTCGATGTTGTGGATGTCCTTCAGCTCGTCCTTCCTGGCACCAATCGCCATCTCCAGGTCACGAAGCTCTGTGATCTTGTCGCTCAGCGTAACACCAAGCGCTGCCAGCGTACCCTGCACGCTGGTTTGTGTAGCACCGACCTGCTCAAGAACCTTCCTGACGTCGGTCTCCGACACGGCCTTCAAAGCCGCATCCACATCGGTCTTTTTGCGACGGTTGGTCGCCATAACTGGTCTCCTTTTGGGTACACGAAAAAAGCGCCCAACGTTGGGCGCCTAAGAAGTGGCGGGGGCCGGACTCGAACCGACGACTTCCAGGTTATGAGCCTGGCGAGCTACCAACTGCTCCACCCCGCTCCATTTAGTCTATTGGCTCTCAGAGCCGCCGTCAAGCTCCTTCTTGGCCGTATTCGGCACAAGGTTCAGAAAGAAGTCCGTCTTCGAGAGTACACGCTGAATATGCGACGCCTGTTCGACGGTCACGGCGTGGGCCGTTTCCAATCGAGCGATATGCTTCAGCTCGTGGACTACGGCGATGCTCTCATAAACGAACCTGTTAGCCTCTTTCTCCGTGGGAATGTAGGCCAGCAAGGATTCCAAATTATCGAGCTTCTGAAGGGCCGTGTCGCATCGACGGATCATTGTCTTCGCGTTCATCGCTCACCTCCAATCACCGTTAGTTGGCGTTGAGATGTCCGACAGCGTTCGACCTGCCTGCTCCACCAGGATTCGATGATAAGCCATCCAGCTTCCCCATTATACTCGCACTCACAGTCCAATGCATTGCCAATCTGCAAGGCATCCGTGACCTTTCCTGGGTCTGGTAGCGTGATACCACGCTTGATTAGGATACGATCCAGAGCCTCCCGGGCCAGGAAAACACCTGGCGCCCGTTCGTTTCCTGTGATCAGGATCATTTTCGGCGTGTTGAACTTGTGGGCATCGGCAGCATGGGCGAACTTCAATGCACCATCTTCGATGAACCGGTACAGCAGTGCCATAAGATGGGAAGCCCGTAGATTCTCGGAGTACGAGCCGTCGTCGATGAGCCTGGCGCCTTCATAGATGACCTGTGGATCGCCACAATTCGACATCATTTCTGCCAGGTCGTGCATCACCAGATAGACAAACTCCTGCCCGGCACCGATCTGCATCTTGTTGCGACAGACGCGTGCCAACCATGCCGGTAGTACATGTGGGCCGTACATGCGGATCTCTGGCCCTGGTTCGATCGGGTGGTCCTCGTGGATGAATCGCCAGGCATCCAGCGTCGCGACCAACTGTGCCCGTTCCCAGGTCAGATGCACAATGCCGTTGCGGATATAGTCTCCATTGTACCAAGCGCCAAGCAGCGTCTTGGAGCTGCCATGGCGGTCGAAGTTGATGATCAGCGGCCAGCTGTGCCGGGCCAGGATGGCTTCAATTCTGGCGGCCACGCGGCTGCTGTGCTGCGGCGACGCTCCGCCGACAGCCAGCTCTTTGCAACCGTTTGCCCGGGCGGTCGCACGCCCGATCATCAACGCACCGTGCCCGATCAATCCGAGTCCAGCGAGGCGTTGGCCTACAGCTGGTGCGAGTACGTTCGCTGCAATGCAGGTCGTGGCCGCCCAGAACAAACGGTTTGAAGGAGTATCTCGCAGCAACAGCGAGAGATCCGGGGAACCATCTGCAGTTGTCAAGAAGGCGCCTGGCGCCCACTCATCCACGACGTACGCCGGCTCGTTGACTACTTCACCTCCCACATGCACGGAGAACTGCGGCAACGCGAAGCACGATTCGTATGCCTTCCAGCCGAAGCGCCCGTCCTCCCGGATGACTTGTGGTTCGTGGAACTGGCGAGCAATATCGAACAGGAACTTGTTCCAGCCCCGCTTCACCACCACGAGCTTGCCAGACTCCGCCAGCATTTTCTTCTTCAGCCAGTCGCCTGGGTTCTTCTCGATGCGTGCCATTGGCTCCTGGAACTCAAATGTTTCTCCGCCGTACAGAATCCGCCCGCTGTAGTACACGTCGGCATCAGGGTCGTCGGCCATGCAAAGCACCCTCTCGACCCGGATGATCGCGTTGGTGATGCACTCAGGCTGCTTGCCCGAGACGTACCAGCCCGCCTCCGACTCGAAGATGCTCTTCCCATTGACAGTGGCTGTGCTGAGCAGCTGTACGCGATGGCGGATGCGGGCGAGCAGCTGCTTCACGTCATCGGCACAGTTGGCTTTGAACTGTTGCATCTGCTCGGGAGCGATCCGGAGACTGCCCAGCAGGGCAACAGCCTTGTCCTCTGGCAGCACCCGGAGATATGACTCCAGTGCGGCCGTCCAGTGCATCGCGTTCTTCTGGATCAGTGCGAGCCATACGTGCGGCGGCTTGCGGCCCAGGTACATCGGCGTCTTGCTGATGCAGACACGCCCGTTGGCCCGAGAGGCCATGTCGAACAGGTCGGCCGACAGCACAGGCCCCCAGAAGATGAACTTCTTGTCGGGCCTGGTTCGCCAGATGTCATGGGCAACCAGCTCCCGCAAGCAGTTCCGGCGAGGCACCCTTGCGTTGTACGTGCCGACGACCGGCAACGGCAACGTGGAGTCCCGCATGTGGCGTGCCTGCAGCTTCAGGGCATGGACAGGATCGTTGAATACGAAGATGTTGTCGCCGAACTTGTCGCGGCGGGCCGTCTTGGAGTCGAGCACGTCGTACATACACAAGCCAGACTCCACCAGGACGTGATCAGTCGTTTCAGTGTCTACAATGTGGAATGCGTAATCTACGTCCTGGCGAGCCTGGCGTCCGACAAACAACCAGCCTGAGCACTGCCCAGGAAGCGTGTGAAATGGAATCGTGATCACATCCCGCCAGCCCTTACCTTTGAAGAACCGGTTGCCCTGCTGCATCTTGTACCAGTTGTCGTGTGGCTTGAAGAATGTCTGGTAGACTCGAGCCCGGTCGGCGCCGCCCATGAACCGCCCCATCCGTCCGGGCCAATACGTTTTCATCTGGTCGGCCGGCATCCCGAGCTGCTGCAGCACGAAATTGACCCTCACTTGTCCGTGGTGGATCGCATCCCGTGCATCTGCCTGCAGCTTGCGGCAGTTCTTCTGGGTGCCAGGCAGCTGGCGGGCATAGGTGGCCACACGGGCCGCTGATGTGTGCTCTTCCGGAATGGTACAACCAGCGTCAGCCAGCTTCCGGACCGCAGCGTAGACGTCGCAGCCCCAGTGTCGTGCTGCTAGTGATAGCATGTCCCCGGTGGAGTGACAGTCAGGACAGTGATGCCAATTGCCGCCAAATCTGGTATCATCGAAGATAATCAGTCGGTGTCCGTGGCACAGCGGGCACCCGGTCACCAACGGGATGGCGCCTTCGTGCGACGTGACGCCCAACAACGGCAGCACTTGATGTTGATCGATGTAGGCGTTGAGAGAGCGACGCTGGCGGGCCATCATTAACCTCCGGTACAGGAGTTGAGTCTATGTCCACGATACCCGATCAAACACTCGATCTCAATGGGCAGGAACTGCACCGTATCCTGTCGGTCTATCCTCTTCCCGACTTCGTGAAAAACGCAAGCCAGGCAGACATCTGCGGCGGGGACGATCTTCCGCCCCATCTCTTCGCAGACATCACCCGCCGGCGGTATCCAGTCCACTCCGGGCCTGCCACCGTAGTCTCGTGCATCTTCTTCCACGAGAAGCGGGCAGAGATAAACAAGCATCAGGCAGCCATGATCGAACGCAAGTTGAACAAGGCAGCCGAATACTTCAAGGTTGCAGGCTACGTACGCAGACTCACCGAGAAAGTGGCCGAGGCCATAACCTACGACGAGACCTCGCTGCCGGATGCCGTGTTCGCCATCGTGTTCGACGGCACCGACGGCACGAAAGAACGGCATTACCCGCTTCGGAACATCCATGAGGTGAAGACCGCAGCAGCCTGGTTGAAAGACCATCGCGATGAGCTGCCATTCTTGGATCGCCGACAGATCGCCGACAAGATCCTCACCAAAGCAGCCGAGTTCGGTGCCGGGCTGCCCGACCACCGGTACATGCTTGAGAAGATGGCCGGCCTCGGAGCGTGCTCCGGTAAAGACGCAGCCAAGCTGATCCGCACGCGGATTTATGCCGCAGGCAACACGCACCAGCCCAGCGATCTCCAGGTCGAACTGGAGAAGCTGGCCAAACTGTGCGAAGACAGCCCGCAGGCAATCCATCACTTCTCCTCGCTGACCAAGATCGCGGAGATCGTCGACCAGTTCGACCAGGAGACTGGGCTGCACCGGAAATACGATGACGTCATCGAGCGTCCGGAGGATGTGTTGTTCGCCGTCACCGAGAAGGCAGCGGCTGAGGTTGACAACGAGATCGTTGGCAATGCTCTCACCGGCAACTACTACAAGAAGGCGGACCTCCAAGCGTTGCCGATACGGGATCTGGCCGACAATCTGGGCAAGGATTTCGCCCAGGAAGTCAGCACAGCGGGTGCCTGGGTCGACATGGACAAGTTGGCCAGTATCGTGCCGACGCTACCGCTCGGTGATGCCGAGTTGTTCGACGAGGTCGTGGCGGCGGCGGGCATACGGCCCTTTGCCACCAAGTCCGCATCAGTCGGCATATCGATCTCCCCCGTTGAGCAGGTTGAGATGGCCAAGCAGCACAAGCCGTCGCCGGGCAGCCTCTGGGACCGCGTCAAACTCGGCCGCTCAGATTTTCGACGATGCAAGGGCTAGTAGGTCCTGCGGAAAGCATATCCCGAGCATTGATCACATCCGGTTCTTCGCGGAACCGAATGCCATGTTGCTCGAAACATGCGACACCTAGGGCGACGACCTTTCGCAGCTGTTCCAATGTCGGAAATGCCCCGGTCTCGGTCGTCGCTGCTTTGGTGGCCTCGCTCATGTAGTGCTGCATGTATGTGATGAACTCGCCAACAGACTTTGGAACCTCCTCGAAGGACCCGTCGCTTTGCCGCACGCCCCATCGCTTGACCTGATAGGCACGCTCGGATTCGATTGCCGCAAAGATTAGATCGCGTTTCTCCGGTATGCTATGGTCAGCCGTTCCGGACATAGTTTCTCCTTAGAGTATGAGAATGTCTCCTTTGACAGGCTTCTCGGGAGGCACCTGCCGAAGATCTACTTGTTTTATGCCCCGCAGCTCCGCGAGCTGGTCCTCCAGCATTTTGATCTTGTGATCAAGATGTTGTCGGATCCGGGCGGCGACCGCCTCTCGTGATGTGCACCAGATACGCCCCATCTTGTCCATCCGGGTCACGCCGCCGCGTTCTTTCACAAACAGGCAATGCTTCGACTCGTGGTCGAGCTGATACACCTGCACGTACGGCCGTCGGCCGCTCAGATTTTCGACGATGTAGATGAGCTTGGGGGGCTCAGTCATAATAGTGTTCCGCGAACGCCATGGAGTTCTCGTCCACCTCTTCGTCGTACGGATCGTCAGAATCGTTGAGTTTCGGGGTTGCTCGTGGGCCTTCGAGATAGCCGACTACATCGCCGTCGTCTTCGTCTTCATCGTCGTCCTCGTCGTCGTCATCGTCATCGTAGTCGTAGTCGTCATCGTAGTCGTCGTCCTCGTCGTCCTCGTCGTCGTCATCGTCATCGTCGAAGTCGTCGAGGGGGTCGTCGAGACCGTCTTCGCCGGGCAACTTCGGGTCGGCGACTACGGGATCATCCGTCGGTGGGGGGCAGATTGCTAGGGACATCGTTTGGCATCTCCTTGATCTCTTTGGACAGAATGCCCATAAATTTGACCTGGTAAAGAAGCAGCAGCGTGATGTAAGCCGGAGCGAGCCCGGTTACTCCATCTGTGCATACGATCGTAAGCTGTACTCCCAACACGAATACAGTAAGCCCGATGAGGGTGAGTGTCTGATGGACCGGCTTCGCAAAGAAGCCCCAGATCCGCTCACCGACATCACGTAGCCAACACCAAAAGTCCATCTGGATCTCCTTTCATGAATTGGAAATGAAACCGCGGTGCTCGTGGAGCATCTCGGCCACCGGTAGTAGTTCCTCGCGACCAGCAAGCTGTCGTTTCATCTTGCGGTCGTACAGCACCACGTTCACAGCAGCTGCCAAATTCAGGCAGTGAGCGGCCGGAATGGCCAGGAACCGATGACAGTGACGCAAGACTACGCTGGGGATGCTACCATCTTCCGGACCGAACACGTAGAGTGCGTTCTCCGGATGTTCAAAATGCGTGAGCATCTCCGAACTGACGTTCAGTTCCACCGCGATAGGTGTAACGTCGCCGCTGTACCTATCGAAGAACCGATTGTCGTTGTGGATAGTCACGTCTCTGTAGCCCTTCATACGTTCTTCCCGTGGCAGCCGATAGCCCTCGTGCGGTTCAAGGGGAACGCGGTCCCCCGTGAACCACAGTTGGTAGGCGCCGAAGCAAGCGCACGCACGAAGGGTCGATCCCACATTATGTGGGAACTTCGGGTTGATTAGGGCTACCGCCGGGGTCACACCCTTCGGTGGTCTCTTCATCTTCTTCCTTCGCTTCGTCGTAGGGCTCGTTCGGCCCGCCGTTGACGTCTGGCCATGGCAGCCACGGCCCGGCCGGCTCGCTCCTTCTCGGCACGCTCATCCGGAGTCAGCGCCACGTGGGACGGCAATGTGCAGGCCGCATCGATCAGCTCGTCGACCAGTGGCCATGCCGGGACGTACGACGTGATCCGCTGAGCCGAAGTCGCGGTGACACCGAATGCGCAGCTGCCACCGAGGCAATACCTGATGGCGTAGCGGATCGCATCGACGACGGCCGGACGGGCCAGCGCCGGAAAGGCCTTATCATGCACCCGCATGACCGACCACGGATACTTCAGCTGCAAGGTCCGCAACGTCTTTTTGGACATGGGGAGCGAATGATCCCACGGCGACATGCGGATGGCCATGTTGGCGGCGATATCACCCGGAATGAACTGGGCACGCAATACAGCAACCATCTTGCCGAGATCTTTGCTCCACGGATCAGCAGGCATACGTTGTGCGTACAACGCGGCGATAACGGCGTCGAGATTGCTTTGTGTAAGGCCACTCGAGACCGCGGCGGCACGTAATGCAACTACGATCTGATCGACATCCCGTTTTGAACATGTGCCCGGATGACAAACGGCTCCGCCGGCGTAGATGCCACGCAGGCCTTCGGTCGGATGTACATCATCCGGGTCGATGAAGGCCACACCAACTGCAATCCTGGGTTCCAGCGGGCCGTCGTACGCCAGCGTAATGCCGTCGATAGGTCCCATGCACGTATCCATATGCATCGGCTGCATGTAGCGGATGAAAAGCTTGCGATCGAAGGACGCGGCCTCCAGATCGAACAGCGTCTGTTTGCACAACTCGACAACGTCGTGTCGTGTCCTCGCGTTGGGTAGCCCAACGCGGATGATTTCTCCTAGATCCTTCACGGGATCCTCCTTGTGGAAAAGAAAAGCCGGCGCCCCCGAAGGGGCACCGGCGCACTGCCGTACGGGTTCGAGACACGGGTGTTCGTCTACTCGACGATGCGGCTAACCGGTTTCGGCCTGAGTCTGTCGATCGACTCCCGCAGCATGGCCGTGTTCATCGTACTCTGGTTGATCGCTGAGTACGGCATGATGAACACGACATTGTTCTGTCCTTTGGCCATTGCCGTCGAGACGTTTTCCATTACCTCCAGCTGTCGCCATGTCAGATATTCAGGCGTTAGGCTCTTGGCAAGGATCTCGTTCTCGTCGGCTTGTGCCTGGGCCTTGATCATCCGGACCTTGGCCTCCTCAGTCTCTATCCCGACCTGCCTCTGTGCCTCCGCCATTGCAGCTTCGGCAAGTGCGGCAGCTTTCTGATCCTCCAGCTGTGCATTCTTGATCGCGTTACGCTGTGCGATGACCACCTCAGGATAATCAATGTTCGCGACGAGGACCGCCGAGACGTTCAGCGGGTACTTCAATATCTTGATACGTTCGCGCACTGCCGTCGATAGGTCAGCCTCGATCTGCTGGCGGTTGGGTCGGATGTCGTCAGTCTCGAATGTGCAAATGACGGTCCGTGCTGATGCCCGTATGATATCTTTGACTGTCATCTCGTAAAACTTGTCCAGTGACAGCTCTCGCCCTTCCAGCTCGGCACCTGCCGCTGTCGGCACCGCCGGTACTTTCTCCTTGATGAAGTCGATCGAGGCTTCGTCGACCTGGAATGACAGCACGGCCTTGACGTCGACGTCCATATTGATGTCGTCCGAGCACAGAATCTGCATGCTCTCCGTGAACGTCTTCAGCTTCTGGTCGACGAAATAGCAGCGGTCGCGGCCCCAGGCCCTGTAGACACCTTCGCTGATGATGGTCGAATCACCGGACGGGTGTAGGATGATGACCTTCTTGCCCGGAGGCACGACGGTTCCCAAGCAGCCCGTGAACATCAGGGCGAAGCACATAATGAGGATCGGGTTAATCAACCTTTTCATCGGTCTCTGACTCCTTTCGTTTGTCGAAAAAATCCTTTCGGAAGTCGTCGAGCGTCTTCTTACGTTCTTTCATCAGCTCGTCTCCTTCCTTCCGAAGCTCCTCCGTACGGATCTTCGGGTTATTGTCGCCCGTATACAGTTGCCCGGGCTGTTCCGGCTCTTCCTCCAGGACGCCGGCTGGATCGTCAGATGAGCCGCTGATGACCCATCCAGTCATGACAAAGGACAAAGCCCATAGGAGTACGATACACATGAGCGTTGGCAGCATTAAGCTATTGAGCCATTCCCTCGTGTGTCGTAGGCTTTTGAGGGCCTCCTCGTTGTCATAACGTGCCGCTCGACTGTTCATCCAGGCCAATGACAATTTTACGATTATCACGGCCACCGACCATACGGCCAGCAGGATGGCGAGGCCGAACAGGAAGCTACTCCGAAGGTCGATTAGCATCTAAGCCTCCTTTCTTGCGGTCTGTACGTACGCGGCGATATGCCCGGCTATCCCGGGCTCGCCGCTGATTCTTGAGAAGACGTCCGGGCCTACCACCCAGTGCGCGGCGTACCGTGTCTGCCAGTCGCTGCCGCATTAGCCACCGGCGCATCCGGGTCCAAGTCCCTGTCTTCATCCTTTTGCACTGCTCACGCAGCGCCCATACGTCATTGACAGTCAGCCAACGAAAGTCGTCGGTTTCAGGTGTTTGATGGGCGTAGATCATTTGCCGGAATGTTTTTGGCTTAGGCCGCCGGAAATGATAGTTTGCCTCATCCAGATACCGTAGGACAATCTTGCTGATGTCATCGTACTTTTTCCCCATCTCGGCCCAGTCAGTTGTGAACGTCCGCACCAACTTGTTGCCGGACTCGCTGGTTTCCCAGCGCCCGCCGTACTTGTAGCCGGTCAGGATGCCGCCGTTCGGCCACCACCGCCCAACGATATTGATAGTGATGCTTTTGTGGCCTGGCATGGTATTAGGTCGCAGTGTCAGAAGTTCCGCGGCCAGGCCGATCCCATACGGCCGCGCCCAGACATTTGCCAGGGTGCTGTCGTCCGAGAAAGCGGCCGAGCTGACATACTCCTCTTTCTCGGGGCAGGCGACCCGGACCACCCCGCCGGCGAACGGCAAAGGGAAGTCCGGGAATTTTGCCGCATGCACCTCGATGGTCATGACGTCGCCGCGATCGCTGGCCGCTTCATCGACGCCAGGCTCTTCTCTGAGTAGACTCAAGACAGTGCGGGCTCGACGGTTCGCTTCCGTCGCCCGCTGCGTGGGATCACACTGTCCGACCAGCACAATCGACATTCTTCACAGTGCCTCTTGGGTTTGATACCATTCTCTGCCGGGCAGACCAGCCGCCCGTCGCTGGACTTCTCTATCGTATCCCGTTCGACCCTGAAAACCAAATCGATGTACGTAGGGATAGGCTCGTCATGCTCGCTCTGCATGTAGGCAATCCTGAGCCCCGGTACCTCCGGCGGACATCCGTCTTCCGCGTGGGTGTCCTTGTCACAGGACCACCACATGTAGCAGTTGTCCGCCAGCGATAGGCTAATCAATGCTGGCAACAGCCGTTGCCTCCGCCACGATCGGGTGTACATGTAGAACACCACGTCGGGGCAGGCTCTGACGATCTTGATCCACTTGCGGACGTAGCCCGTATCGTAGAAGTCGCCGGACACATGTACTCTCAGTAGCTCCAACTCCATTTGCCTGATCTCGTCGATCATCTGGCTCGCGAAGTCCGATTCTTCTGTTGCCTCCCAATTCCGGCGATGTGCTCGCTTTACGTTGGACATTTTGAAGAATTGCTTCATCGCGTAACAGTGGGTCTTACACGCATCTGTAGCGCCCGGACACGTCTCAAGTGCCGAGAGCGAGAAGCATGGGACCTCGCCGAGCTTTGTGTTGCCTGGTCGAATCAACAATAGATTTCTCCTGCATGCACAACGATCTAGTACATGCCGTCGCCTTCATCGGCAACGACATCCAAAAGATCAAGCATGTAGGAGCTGGGCTACGCGTAGGTGAACTCGATTGAGTTCCTGACTTTATCGGGGTCCAGCTTGTCCGCGGTCAGCCCACGGATGCCGCACCCGGCAACTATTTCATGCCCGCACTTAGGGCACTTCCACTTGTCGCCTATCCAGTAGGTCGCCGGGAAGTTGCCGCTGGCCGGGTCGTTTACGATACAGTCGCTGAGCTCACACTGCATTTCCTGCTTACAGGGGACGCAGATGGGGGCTTTCATGACTTTACTCTATCGCGGATGCGAACGTTCCGGAACTGCCGCTCGCCGAAGTCGATCTGCTGGTGCTTCAGCTGTGTTTCATCAGGTACGAACGCATTGACCGCGGTCATGTCTTCGAACCTGCTGTCACGTGTCGCCTTGCAGTGCTTGCAGTCTCGGGGTTTCGGTTTACCTGTGTCCTTGTCCTTCTTCAGGATGGCCCAGCCGCGGCAGTCGCAGCTGAGAACGTCATCGTTCCAGAGGATCGTCAGGTACTTTGTCAGGCCGTTGGAGCTAGTTGACACCTTGACCTTTTTGGGGCTGACCCCTGTCGAACGGTTGTTGCCGGTAGGGAACTTCTTCCCTGCCTTGAACGTCCACTCCAGATGACTTGCCACTAGGATCTCCTCTAAACTTTTCCAGCCAGGCATGATAAACGGGCAGGGCGGCCGAAGCCGCCTCGCCCTGCTCCTTCAGACAGCTGCTGGCTGTCGTCTTGATTTCTTCGGCTTGTCCCGGATTTTGATGCCGCGGAACTGACGGACAGCTTCCGTCGCCGACTTGGTATCTGCAGCCTCGTCGCGGACGCCCTGCAGGCCAGCGGCCAGCCGGGCACCGATCTCCACATCCGAGTTCAGTTGTTGCGGTGTGACGCTCTCGAGACGGTTGCGGCATGTGCGAATGGCCTCGATCAGATCAGGACCAGCCAGAAATTCGAAGCCTTCGACCATTTCGAATGCCTCGCGAACCTGGTTGATCGTACCGTTGCGGATCATCCGATTCGGTTCCCTGAGTGCTGCCAGGAGATTGTCGGCAGCGTCCGTCAGGACCCGCCTGGGCTCTCGAGCCATGTCCTCCAGCATCTCATGAGTGAACTGGTGCATCTGATCACGGGCTTCGTTGATCAGATCCGCCGCCTCGTCGTCGGTGATCTCTCCGGACTCTTGTCCTAGGCGATCGCGGAGGCTCGTAACGACCTCGTGGGCCGCCTGTACAGCAGCATCCCACCGGGTATGATCTTCGAGACCGGTGTCTGCACCTATGCCTTCGTCGGCCGCCTGCAAAGCACGGTCAAGGATCTCTAGTTCGGTATCATTGATAGCATTCCGTCCGCCGGCAGGAATGATGGCCCAGATGATGCCGAATTTCCCGGTGACCTGTTCGACCTCGGGCAGTTTGCCCTGGACCTTCTCATACAAATCATCATCGAGCCGGTTGGCCAGGTTGTCCAGAATACTTGCGTACTCCGCAACGAATTCGTTACGGTATTGCTCCATCTCTGTACGCAGAGTGCGGAGCCCGCTGAAGATTTCCTGTGCCCGAGCGACCGGCAAAACCGACACGCCTCTCGCGGCAAAGTTGATGGACGCGTGGCTCACCAGCGAGCGAGCCCGTCCTTCGAGATTGATGAGCTTCTTCCGCCAAGCTTCTGGCATCAGCTGCCACTGCGGCCTGGTACGGAACTCCTCGTCGATCTCCTTCTTCTTTCCTTCAGCGCCCTCTCCTGCGACCCTGACCTCCACGATCGCATCGGCGATCTGGTAGGACATCTTGGGCCAGGAGATGTGTAGCATCACCAAGAACACGTGTCTGGTGATGGCGTCGAGCAATCGCTCGCCTTCAAGTGCTTGGGGTCGGTTCTGTATCGCCATGTTCCTTTTCAGCGTCACTAAACCAAGTAGCCCATTGGCCACCAGCGTCCACGAACGTCCACCCGATATCGTACAACAGGTTGGCGTACTCTAGCAATTCCGCTGCAGTGCTAATGCCGGCTGCCTCGCGGGGTGCCAGCTCTACGTAGATCACAGCAGTGTCAGCTGCTTCCAGCAGTGGGCCATGCTCGTCGGGGTCATAATCGTACCGCGGCATGACCTGCACCACTGTTATCTCAAACAGATGGTCATTGCCAAGGCTACCCAGCGAGATTTCCATACCGGGAGTCAACGGATAATTGAGCAAAAAGTTGTCGAGATCCATCGAAAACCAGGTATCCGGATCGCTGCGGGCATGCAGTGTTATGGTTAAGGAATACTTGATCATGTTACTTCACCATCGGTAAATCGTGGTTCTGAAGCCAACGTACTTCTGCGGCGATGGCTTTTTCGTACTCAGAGAACGGACCCATGACGGGCCCGCCTACAGGCGACATGTCAGCCCAGAAGAGATTCGGATCGATCGGGTCGAGGATGACCACGATCCACATCCGATGCTCATGTATCCAGACTCGTGCCTCGTGAGATAGATCGCTCCAAGATTCCACGTGGCTTACTCGCCGCGTGGAGATCTTGGGGCCGATCATGGAACCGATACGCTCGGACACCGGGTCTACCAGGTGCCGGGTGGTTCCGTCATTTTCCACTATCAGCTGGGCTGTCTTCGGAGCTATTTTTCTTCTCCTCGTTGACCTCATCCGTGAACGTAGTCGACGCGCCCTCTGCTTCGTTGACGACGCTCTTGATGTGCCTGACACGCCCGCATTTCGTGCAGCGGACAACGGTAATGACCTGTGATGAGAACCACCACGGGCCGATGTTGGACACCGAGAATCCGGTGGTTTTCTTTACCTGCTTCCACGGAGAGTCAAATGTGTGCGTCGAGATGATCTCGTCGTCACAGCAGTGTTTGAAAGAGATACCGAAGATCAGCCAGAGAAGCAGCCTAATCATCGCTGTTACCCCTTTGCTGGGATTTGATCTCGACCTCGTGCGGGTCTTCATACGCTTCCGCCGTCGCAACTACGTCGATTATGTCGCCGAAGCGTATCTCATAGGGGGCGGTGGCCAATTGGCAATCACCGCCCTGGATTCCGATGGCCTCAGTCCGAGTGATGCCTTTGGGATCCACGATGATTTCGATACGGGGTCCACTGGTGGGCATGGAGTCTCCTAAATTTGTTCAGGTGAACAAGATTGGCTGGACCTAGAGGTCCCAGCCGCTCCCGCCTCCGCCGCTGCCCTCAGTGTCATATCCGCCGTCACCGCCGATGGGGATGGTGCACTTGATCGAGCCGTTGGGCAGTAGTTGTTCTTCAAATTCATGACCCTCGACCATGGCCTGGGCCTTCGCCGCTTCGACAGCATAGCCTTGCTTGACCTTATCAAGCTCGGCTTCGTTGCCCCAGCGGCCTCCGTAGTTGTCGAACGTACACTCCCCGGTATTGACATTGACCGTCACCGGGTTGCTCCAGCCTTTCAGCTTGAACTGGTGTCCGCCCTGCTTGGCTCCGCGGGCCTGGTTGACTCTTCCGATATACTCAGCTCCTTCGACGCGGTCACACGCCTTTTTGAGTACATCGGCACTCTTGATCGCGGATTTCCTGCAAGTGATATGGCTCACAGTGGCCTCCTAGTTGAGTTCGTGTTCCGCGTCCTTCCGAGAGGTCGAAACCTTCCGCGGAGCACGCGTACGCTTGGTGTCCTGCACACGCTCCCCATTCACAGGGTAGGTGTTCTCTTGGCAGAACTTACGGATCTCTGCGACACCCTCGGCGTTGAGTTTGGCGACCGGTGTGATTTCACCTGCAGCAACCAATATCTCTTCTACCGTCGGGCGTACGGCCTCTGTATCGGGGGCCTTGCCTTTCTTGCCGCCTGTTTCCCAAACGGTCATGCGATCGTCGAACGCATCGTTGCGGGCCGAGATGACGATCTCTTCCAGCTCGGCGCCTGTGTACTCGTCGGTCTTGCTGATCACGGTATTCAGTGTCCGGCCGTAGACCTTCGGGTCGATGCCACGCTTCGACAGGTGGATCTTGAGAATATCGAGCCGCTCATCGCGGTCAGGCAGATCAGTCGACCAGACACGGTCGAAACGCCCGGCTCGCAACAGCTCTTCCGGAACACCGGCCGTGCGGTTCATCGTGACCATGACGAAGCAGCGGTTCTCTTCTGCGCAGCTCATGTCACGTTCCGACAGCCAGTTCAGGAAATAGCTCAGCACCCGAGACGACACGCCGCTGTCGGCAGCCTGGCCCTCGTGAGCACCTGCAAATGACTTGTCGATCTCGTCGACCATGAGCAGGCAGTTGGGCATGGCAGCTACCATCTGCAAGGCGGCCCTGATTTTACCCTCCGATCCGCCGACGTACTTGTCGAACATGGATCCGATGTCCATCAAGATCAGGTCCAGCCCGAGCATCTTGGCAGCGGCCTTGGCCACGAGCGTCTTACCGGTACCCGCCGGTCCGATTAGCACCGAACCACGCGGCTTCTCCAAGCCTACCGCCTCGGCATGCCTTGTATACGCCCTGGCACGTTTCCTGAGCCATGGCAAGAAATAGCTGAAGCCGCCGATGTTGCCGGCGTCGGGGATCTTGGAGTACGGGATGAACCGCAGCCCCTCGACCTTCCGAATCACCTTCGCCTTCTCGGCAGCGATGACGTCCAGGATCTCTTCGGTGATGCCGCCGGTGGAAGCGATGCCATACGCAAAGATCCGTTGGGCCTCCTCGGCCGTGACACCGAGCAACGCCCGGATGATCTTCTCTTCCAGCTCCGGTGTGCATTTCGTGGCACCCTTCTTCCCCTTGTTCGCTTTCTGTGCCGAACTGATGATGAAGTCGACAACGTCTTCCTTCATCTCGGCATACCGCGGCAGATCGAAATCGATCACGTCGCAATACTCAGCGATGTCGCTGTGAGGAGTGGGCGTGTTTGCCAGGATCACGAGAGGACGTGTCCTGTTGTTGTTACTGAGCGAATTGGCCATACACATCTCGGCCAGCGCCCTACGCAGCTCCAGATTCTTGGGGCCGCCTCCGTTAAGGTATGTCCCCAGATCCTTCATCAAGACCAACCCATGAGAAGGGATCTTGTCTTTGACCGAAAGCAATGCTCTCAGAGGATCGACGAGCTTGCTGTCCCAGGTGGCGCCTACAACGCAGTTCCAACTGTACCAGCGAAGATCGGTATCGGATTGTTCGGTATACTTTTGGGCAATGGCCTTGAGCGTACGTTCAGCGCGGCCCTCGTCGCCCGACAAGTACACCCAGATCACGCTGGAACCCGAGTCGACCTTGTCCATAAACGATTGTGCAAAGCTAGACATTCCGTCTTCTTCCTAGTCGAATGTTACGAGCTAGCCTATTTTCGACATGCGGCAGTTGTTGCCGCTTCTTCACCTCTTCTTCGTCGGCGATTTCGGTAAGGACACGCTCCACATCTTCCACAGTCGGCCTGCGGAAATCGTAGTAGCGGTCAAGATAATTGACAGCGGTCTCGTAATTCTGGCTTACGAAGATCTCCGTCAAGGATCTGTCCTGCATGGCTTCCCTGGCCCTGCGTCTCTGCATGCCAAGGCGTATCAGCACATCACGCTGCCATTGTCGTGTGTGTCGCTCATCATCTACGGACTTCCGGATGTTGTCGCAGACCTGTAGTACAGTTTCCAGTTCGTTTTCTGCCAGACGCTCATTATGATCGTCAGGCAGCCAGCTAGCCAGCTCCTGTAGCTGATCGCTCAGATCACCGCCAGTGTGCGGCGACGGCTCTGCAAGTGCATCACCCAGAGCAGCGACCACGGCCTCGTAATTGGTGCTGGTGGATTCTGCGACGTTGTCCGCCCAGGTTCTAAAGGCCCTGCGGATGGTGTCATTGGACAGTTCGACGATGTTTCCGATGGCCTGGTCGGCAATATCCCGGAAGTGTGCCAGCGCCTGAATGAGCGTGGACCGGATTTCCGGATCGGGAACATCGAGTGACCCGAGCAGCTCCGGTGTCATACGATGCAGTTCATCCTGCACGGCCAGCTGGCCTTCGGTACATGCCCGAAAGACCCGCTGAACCCTGGACAATACCGTCCAACCGTCGACGTAGTTCCGCAGGATCCTATGCCACCCCGGCCCCCGTACTACAGATGGTGTCCCGGTGTCATACCAGATGTCATCGGGAAGGTAGATGTACACATAGATTCGCTCGACGGCCCGGCGGTTTTTGATGCAGACCAGGAAGAGCATCCCCGGCCGAGCACTTATACGCCCATCGCGGAGCTGATGGTAGCCGCCCTCGAACATGCGGATGTTGTGGGCGTTCTGTTGCACACGATCGACGCGACGGACCCACTGAACAGAAAGGCCCGGTACGTGCGTATGTCTGGATAGTTGAAAGGCAGGTGGTGCCCCATCGTCATCACGTGGGGCCTCCGCGACCGTAGTAGATGGCTGCCGTTGCGGACGTTGCGGCGAACGTCCGGATGCGGCTGTCGAGGAATAGTCCCTGCTGGTCGACCTACCGGTTCTTGGCATTAGACTGGCTGTAGTTTGTCGGATTTCTCTTCGGTCTGCTTGAGAGCCGCAAGCATTCGCTTGATAGAATCCTTGGCATCGCCGGTCTGCAGAGGCAGCTCATCCATCAGCGTGAGTGCCTGGGCAAGCCGGGCTTTCACTATCTGGTTGATCTCGTCTGTCTTGGCCGACTCTATGCTATAGATCGCCGCGAACATCTGCGGGTCATCAGAAAATGATGCTTGTACCTTGTTCCACACGTCTTCGGGCAGGATGCCCAGCTGAAGTACGTCGGGCGGTCGCATGATGCCCTCGTCGCGGAGGGCATGCCCGATGTATTCGACGATCTTGTGGTCAAAGGGCTCTTCGTCCTGCGGATCCGGTGGCCAGATAAGCAGGGCCTCCGTGATCCCCCAGGCGATTTCCCCGGCGTCGGCCGGATCGAACGTTTCGAGATCTAGCGTGCCGTTGTAGAGGGCGTTGCAGAGACGGATGAAGGACGGCAGGTCCCGATAGAACCCATCAGTCGCTACTATCTCCATCGCCGCCATAAGCTTGTTCAAAGACGCGGCGGGAAGCTTGGTTCCGGAGATCTCCTCCAACTCCAGGCGGATCGTGGCCGGGTCCCAACGGAGGACGTCCGGGCCCAGCAGGTCTACCGCCAGGACGAGCAGCACGGTTGCCGGGGTTGTGGGGTCCAGGAGTGCTTCTTTGAGCTTGGGCGTGAGCGCCATCTTTGATCTCCCGTTGTACGCGTTGCCATTCTAGCCACACAGGAACGGCCAGATTGTACGAGATGCCCTCGAACGTCCGGGGCTTTTCCTTGATCATCTGGCAGCGCTGGAGATCGTAGTAGTCTGTTTCGCCGGAGAGCTGCACTAGCTTCCGATCGGCGATGGCCAACACCATAGGCGTCAGCTCGGCCTTCCCTTCACCGATCTGTCGCTCCCAGTACTCAGCACGTTCCAGCAGCTGCTGTCCGAATAGCTGGATCACGACCATCATAGCATCTTGGGACAATATCCCGCGAGGCCCGATAGCGCCGAACATCCAGATTATAGCGGCACGCGAGAACGGAATCTCCATCGCTGGGTCGAGACCGGTCACGCCGACGCCGTCTGAGCGTAACGAGCTCAAAACTGACTGCACTGCAAGCATCCGCTGTGTCCAGTATGGATTCTTGCCGACGACCTGGGCTAGTGTCAGAGCCATTAGAGCCCTCGTGCGAACATGAATTCGGTACGAAAGCCTTGGACCTCGATATTCGGGTCCAAAGCGTCTGCTCCTTCGAGCATCTCGCCGTCCGGCCCGATCGGACCGGTGACCGGCACGTTGCACATGCCGCCGGCACCGAAGCCACGAGTGTTGGCTTCCTCGCGGGCAAGCTCTTTGGCCTCCTGGCCATCGACCTCGGACCGATCGGCCCCGTCGATGACGATCAGCAGCTTGTCCACACCGATACCTTTGATGGTGTCGCTCTTGTCTTGGTTGACCTGCATCCGTTTCTCCTTCTCGTATGTGATAGAAGGCCGGCAAGCGTGACGCCAAGTGGCGTAACACTGCAGCCGGCGAGCATATGGTCCATCTTATTGCCCCTGTGCTACATTTTCAATAGGTAAGAAAAGGGTGGCCCAATGGCCCCCCTGATCTTTCCCTTTTAGCTGTTGATCTGGGATTTCGCAGAGATTAAATTCCTTGCGTTGATCGCCTGATCTGACAGCTAGGAAGCTACGGCGGTCTCCGGTACCGCCTCGGACTGAATGGATCCGGATTCCGTGTCCGGAGGTGTGAGACTGCCATTACCATCGGCCAGCAGGCCCTTCGCACACCCGCCGCTGTCTCGACAGACAGCTAGGGTTCTGGGCGTAGCGTCCGGACCATCACGGCCACGGACAACCCCATACAGCGTGACGCGACGGCGGTTTTTCTGTTCGCACCAGCCGCACATCCCGTCTTCGACAGGTTCGTCGCCTGTCTGCACATGTGTCTCAGCATGCGCGGGCTGCTCCTGACGAGTCTTCTGCTTCTTCGGACGACGCTCAGGAGTTGGCGTCGCGGCAGCGGGCCCTGCGGCCCTGAGGACTGATCCGGCATCTTGTACGGCCTGGGTCAGGGCGGGAAGAAGTTTCTCGACTTTCTCCCGCAACTGGCTGTTTTCGAGCTCGATGTGCTGGAACTTTGCCAGCATCAGTTCGCGCTCAGCCTGCATCTTAGGCACCGAGCCAGGCTCGTGATCAGTCATCGTCAGGACGGTGCAGGCAAACTGGTGTGCCTCCCACATCCTGATGTCAAACGCCTCCTTTTCTTTCTTGCCTTGCGGCTTCGCGGCGGGTTTGCCGCGGGCCGTTACGGAGACGCGCATCGGGCCTTCTCCTGGGGCATGATGTGTGTGACCTTCCTGCGGTGAAGCGAGCATTGGAAGGTATCGCCAGCTTACCAGACATACGAACGCAATTATGGCCATACCGAACACACCGCCCAGGAAGCAAATCCGTACGGCAGTCTGTTCGATAAAGCAGTCTAGCGTGATAATTATGATGGCCGTCACGCAAAGAACTATCGGCCAAACCCATCGATGGTACATGGTCATACCTCTCGTACCTAGAGAAATAGGGAACCTAGCCACCGGAGTTTTCCGGCAACTTCCTGTCAGCAAAATGAAAAAGAGGGCGCCGTCGTCCGCTGGTCTATGCTTGTCGAACATCCCTCTCTTGAGGGCGGTCACGCCAAAGAAGGGTCCTAACAGGCAAGCCGAATGGCAAGCACCACAGAATCGTGGTTACGAGGACACATAGGTCACGACGGCAACCCGCTTTTGACGTCTTTGCTGGAGATAGACGTCAAGCGCCGAGAGGAGGAGTTGAACCTCCTACTTATCGGGTCACTACGAACTGTGATCCGAGGTGCTTCGGTGCCGCGGCAAAGAAGACTGGGGAGCAGGACTTGAACCTGCACTACTCGATCCGAATTCGATAACGCTCTTCCAGGTCGGCCCTGAAAAGGCATGGTAGGCGGCAGAGCATGTTTTAGCGTGCTACCGTTACACTATCCCCAGTTTGACAACGCCAAGGTCTGAAAGGTGAGGGCATGTTTGTGACCACGGATATTGGCATTGTCATGGTATACGATAATCCGTCGCCTCCGGCCCTCAGGCTCGTTGATTTTGCACTAAAAGGGGCATGTTTAGTGCGGTTGGACAGGGGGTTCGGTTGAAAAACGAGAACTGTCCAGTTGCTTCCGGCCCCGAAGGCTCGTGACGACGTCTCCACCGCCACGAGCATGCAGACATCATAGTCTGCGAGGCTGCCCTGGTCAAGGAAGCCCCAAGTGGGGGCGCCGGATTCGATCCTAGGATCAGCCACGATGATATGACTCACCGTCGCTTCTCCACGCCCCCTAGTCTGCGAGGCTGCCCTGGTCAAGGAAGCCCCAAGTGGGGGCGCCGGATTCGATCCTAGGATCAGCCACGATGGTATGACTCACCGTCGCTTCTCCACGCCCCCAAAAAACTGGGCCCGCTGCCGCATCCTGGGGTGTACCCCGTGACGCCCGCAGCGGGCCCGTAAGTAGTGCATGATTAGTTCCCTCCTCCTTTCGGAAACGAAAGATCTTTTCATGCGATAACCGATCCGCACTGTCCGGCCCAACTATGTCCTAGCCTTACACCTCGTCGTCCTTTCGGCAACACCAGAGGTCAGCCAGGTGGGCATGCTTCGGACGCCCTTTAGAGCGCCACACGGCGATCGGCGGAGATTGCGCAATGGCAATCCAGTACCACTCTATAATGCCCCAAAACCTGTCATTTTTCAATACCAAACAGGCCTCGGCAACGAATTCGAGTGGCTAGTGACGGGCGAGATCTGCCATTACAGCTGGCACCGACGCGTCAAACCCGACAACGTCGAGCATTCCGGGATCGTTCGGGTCAGCGATGGTGAACTTATTGGCCGCCATCCCGACGACAATCAACTTCGCTCCGATGCCCATCTTCTGCCGGTAGTTCTGCAGCGCCTGGTGGGGATGCGGTGTCCCAGCCCAGGTCTCGTTGTCGGTGTACACGGCGAAGACATCCACCGGAATCTTGTTCTGCTGAGCAAATTTCATCGGCAACGAACAGTCGGTGACGCCGAACGTATGGGCAAACATGGTTTCGACAACGTCGTTGAGCCTGGAGTGGGCCGAGATACCGGATACGGTCTTACTTCGGCGGCTCCAATCGTCTGTGAACGTGCCGCCCTTGGTCAGGTCGACGAACTTGGTGGCAAAGCCGTGGCAGTACCACTCCTTCTCCGTCCTCATCGTCACCATTGCCAAGGCTCCAGCGCCCTGTGCACAGGTCAGGCATGTGCCGGCGATGCAACTGGTCATCGATCCACTGACATCCAGACCAAGGAGCCACCGCTTGTTGGTGGGCTCGATGTTCTTGAACGCCAGATAGAACGAGTCGTCCAGTGCATCAACCACATGCGGAACGGGGTTCCAGGTGAGCTTCCCTCTGAAACCGTGGCCACTTGAGTACGTCGTCATGGCCAACAGGATTGCAATCGGGTGGATCCGAGACTTACGGATCGCTTCCTGGTTCCCCAACCGCTCACAAATTTCACGGCTGGCGTTGGACATCGGTCCGACGAGTCCGATGGAGGTCATCTTTGCCAGGTTCCGTACCATTGCGAACATAGGCATCTTGACCAGGAGCGACTCCCATACCTTCACGGAGTTCAAGAACTGCGTAGGGATGCACTCCCTTACGAGATCGTGCTCGTCGATAAGTTTGACGATCTCGTCCGCGGACGTGGCTTTTTTTGCTGCCTCAGCAGCCGCGATTACCCGTCTATGGTCTTGCGGGTCCGTCAGCCACTTGCTGAAGCCCGGACCTGCATGTACCTGGAGATATTGACTGGTTCGCTCCGTAGGAACAGACGCTTCGTCAATGTTCACCAGGTTCTGTGCCGCGTACACTATGACCTCCCGCATCTCCGGACTGTTGTACCGGGCATGCGAACGTCGTAGTGTGTCCCTGTGGGATTCTCCGCCCCGCTGCCGGTACTTGACAACCTGATAGGCCAGGTTGCGGGGGGTTTTCTCCAAGTACCAAGCGGAAACGGCGTCCCGCAATGTTCGGCCCCAGCCGCGGAATTCTTCCACGTCGGCCAGGAACTGGAAAAGATGCGTTCCCGTGCGACACACACGGAGCATCCCAGCCAAAGCGAGCTTGCGGACCACTTTGTCCGAATGCCCAGACAGATATGCCAACGAGAAGATGCACGGGGCTTGCTTTGGCGCCCGTCCCTCCTCTGAAATCGCGACGATCGTGCTGACCAACCGCTCGCGATCGTCCTTAGCACATACATCCAGCACTCGGGCATTCTCCTTGGTGAGCTTTCGCTCCGAGATGTAGTAGGTCCCGCCCTCGGCTCCGAGGATAAGGAACCTATCAAGTCGCGTCCATTTGTCGGCCTGGAAGGTAAAACCTCCTGCCGAGTTGCGAACTTGATCATCCCGGGCCTGCTCGCTCTGTGGAGTAGACCGCCGACTCGTATGAGCAGCGTATTTGCTCATAATCCGACCCTCTTCGTTGAGGATAGTATGCGAGGCTGCCTTTGTCCCCGCGTCATTCCATTGAAAACCAAAGCCTCCAGCTCATTGCTGGCGGCTTTGGCTAGCGTGTTGGGCAAAAAGTACACCGACAGCCTGTTGCGACTGTGCGTGGCGTGCCAACTCTTCTTCATCCGCCTCAGTAGAGCATTTCTGCGAGCATGCCCATCCAGGCATGTGCGGGATCGAGGGTGATCCGGTGGGTATCACCTTCGGGCAGCGGATACATGTCGTCATTTCTTGCTGTGCGGCCTTCCGAGCCGCCTCAGTGATCGACATCGGTCTGTCTCCGGGAAAGGACAAGTAAAAGAATCAAAATCATCTGCCATCAGTTCCATAAACAATTCAGTAACGGCCGCCTGCACCTCCGAAACGTCCTTGAGATCCCGGTGGTCAAGCCAAACAGGCTCCACTTTGTTGTGGGTCATCGCCTGGCACATTGCACACGCCGCCTTGTCCGATCGTTCGTCGAATTTGCGGCATTCGTGCGTGACTTCAGGTAGCTTTCCGGTTTGAAAACCGTACATGGACCCGATGGTAGCTGCACGTTCCGACATAGTCACCTCCGTGAGTGTGTCAGGTACGACCCGAGACAAGCGCTCGGCAATGCGGTGGGTCTAAAACAACATCAAGTAATAATGCCCGGAAAGATAGTGTTCTTCACACCAGATGGGCTAGATGACGCAGCGCTGAACCGCCTTACGATGGTCACGCCACTGAATTTTCAGGCCAGTGCAGCCGAGAAGCTCTTTGAGGGCTGCTTGCTGCTGCTCGGGCAGTTCGATGAGGGCTCGCTTGACCGCGTTGTAGTCGACGGCGCCGGCGGTTTGCACCTGCCTCTTGGTATTTTTCCGCCGCTTACGTCCACAGCCACCGCATCCGTGGACCCGTACGACCCTCGTGGTGTGCTTCGCCCGTGGCGGGTTGGCCAGCACGGCAAACTCTTGGAAATCCGGATCACCAAGCATCCGGTCGAGCACCGTCTGTGAGAGTAGTATGATGCGAGCCATCGTGGTCCTTACGTTGACATGGCGACGTGCGCCTCTGCGACCTCCAATGTCTCTCCATCCTTGATGGTCTGCACCAGTTCATCGACCTGCTCTTTGATGAGAGTCCAGATCGCGTTGGCAATGGTCTCACTATCGACCACAAGGTCGATATAGCTCAGCCGGAACCCGGCCGGGCTGGTATCTCCCTCCGGCTCGCCAACCGGCAGCTCTTCCATGTCAGGCCACGAGCAGACTCCGGAGAAGACACTCTCGATCTGCCCAACCAGGTTGATCGGCTTCTGGTAGTACCTGAAGCAGTTCTTGTTCATTCCGCAAGCCTCGTTTGCATCGATGCGGAGGCGGAAGCCCACATGCTCGCTGATCGTGTAATCCCGCTGGAACTGCGGGGTCAGTACGACGCTGATGTTGGGGCCACAACTTGATGGACTTGATGGACTTGATGGACTTGACATGTAAGGGCTCCCGGTTTCCATTCCGAAGGCGCTCAACGGAAAGTCGTCAAGCTGGTAATCTGAGTTGCCGCCCTGCAACGTGTTCATGGCGGCGTTGACGGCTGCATAATTTCCCGTGATGAACGTGCCGCTGACGGTTGTCCAGTGTACGGCCATGAGGACCAACTCATCCTCAATCACGATCCATTTTGGGCTGCTGCTGTCTCCGTCGTGCAGTTCATGCCAGTAATGGTCTCGACGGATCGGATAATTCAGGTACGCCCGCCACATAACGGCTTCACCTTCACTGTGGAGGCCTATAAGGTTTCCGACGTACACCATCCGTTCTTGATCCATGAACAACGTCGGCTTGCCTTTAAGCGTGTTGCCTCCACTTGGCCAGTCGGCCGGGTCGTGCTCGAAATAGTCCTCGTAATCTGTCGGCAGCACTCGGTAGTGCGTGTACCTCGCGGGCACATCGGCAGTCAGGTAAACGACAGCACCGTCGACCCCGATGTCGATCTCCGGCCCCGCTACAGTGGCAGCATATGTCACCCCGTCGTTGTCGATGAAGTTGATCGTCTCGCCGCCGACAAAGTGCTTAACGTGTGCAGCAAACCAGACATGCCGTCGGCTGATCAACGCACAGCCGAACCACTCGGTTTTGTCCGCATTCCAAAACGTTCCGACACCGGAAAAGTCCAGGTCAGTCGCCCAGCATTTCCGGTTCCACACAAAAGGGTCCGCCGGCCACGCAGGGTTATCATTCTGGACCCAGCCGACCATAGTCTGCTTATCCGCTTCCGCAGGGTTGTCCCAAATGCGGTTGTCGATCTGAGCATGGCAATGATCATCAAGGGCGCCCATAGCAACTTTCGCCGGTTTGTCGGGGGTTCTGCGACATCAACGAGCATTATACAGCAACCTGGCGACCTTTCGGAACGCCTCCTGGCCGCCAGCCGGGCATCCCTGTATGGATTTCGTTTATGCCGCGGCGGCCCACGCTCGATGTGTGGACATGCTTCTTCTTGTGGTTCCAGGCCGCAGTCCGATAGCCTTGCTGCCAAAGCTGCAGCCCGACGATGTAGTCCCCGCCGTTGTGCCCGATCCAAGAATCGGGGATCATCGCCTCCCGCATCGCCGCGGTTTCGAGGGCCCAGAACCCGCCCGCGGCGAAGAAGACGTGTTGCCCGTTTGGCGCTGGCGTCTTCTGCTTCGTCTGAAGATGGCGGCCTTTCCACCACGGCCGCGACTTTGCCCAGGCGAGCTGCGTCGGGTTGAACGTCCAGAACCGCAGATCACCGACCATCCTGGCCTTCTTTGGGTACTCGTTGATGATCTTGTGGGCCAAGTTCGGATACCACTGCGGGTCCTTATTGGCGATCGAGTCGTCATCGAACCAGACGATCCACTTGGTATTGATCGGATTGACCGGGTCCCAGAACAGCTGCCGCATGGCCGGATACTTCTTCTGGTTGTCGTCGTTGTGGATCAGCGTCTGTAGATGGCCCTCGGCTGCCAGGTCGTCGAGCCATGCTCGTATCGGCATGCAGAGCTGGTTCGTGACCACGCGGAGCTGGCGACGCTCCAGCGACGTCGACTTGAGGATGCTGCCGATACATGCCCGGTGCATATCCGGATAGTCGCCGTACAGCAGGACACAGATGGTCATCTTTCCGCCGATGATCGGATGATCGAATGGGTCGCTCTTCAGTGCCGGCGGGCCATCCGCATGCTTTTTCTGCTCGCCCTGGAATGCGTGGACCAGCATCGGTACATCAGGCTCGACGATCGGCTGCTCCGGTGGCTTCAGGATCTCATCTGCGGGGGCAAACAGGTCCACCTTGCGGGTAATCAGCACCCGCTTGGGCGGCGCCGGGGCTTCCGGCAGCACTAGCTCTTTGGGTTTGCCGATCGCCGGCAAGGTTCCGTCCTTGTAGTAGCTCATTACCGCCTCCACCACGTGTTCCACGGTGATCATCTTCAAACAATCTGGGATCTTCTGCCCGTACCCGTCGTCGACCGGTCGCTTACAGTATGACTTGTGCTTGTCTTTCTGGGTATGATGGATCTTGTTCTTCCAGCAACCCCTGTCCTTACAGCAATCCAGCAGCCCCTGCGTATGCAAGAACCGATGTGGCACCCGCACAGATTGGGCATACGGGCCAAAGTTCTCTACACCATCGACGTTGACATACGCTTCCCACCACCAGTGTTCTCTTCCGCCTGCGATGCAGACGCACGGCCGCTCGAATGCGGCTGCCATGTGCATAAAACAGGTGATCGGGCAGATGACTCCGTCGGCGTGGTAGATCAGCCACAGGATGTCCCGCAGGTTCGTCTCGCCTACCAGGTCCAGGCAACCGTCGACCGGTGGGTTCGTATTGCCTCTGTGCTCTGCACCGCACTTCACCAGCTTTATACCCTCTGCTCGCAGCCTGTTCGCCAGCTGTTGCCACCGGACTGCCGACCACGCCTTGGTGGTGAAGTCAGACTTGTGGCCAGGGACAAGAATCCAATATCGATCGGCCATTGGTGGGTTTGCATAATGCCACTCGTCCAGATGCAAATCGCCCTTGGCGTGCAGACACGGGACAGGATGACCATGGCGCTTCTCAAAGTCCCTATGGAACGCTGTAATGAAGTGCAGCTTCTTCCTGTTTGCCTCACTGATGAGTCGACCGTAGTTCAAGTGGACCTGACGCATCCCGCTGGGCGGCTTCCCGTGGTTCCCCGCAATGTAGGGGTTGTTCGCCCACAGCGTCTTGCAGTTGGTCGCGATGTGGATGTCGTACCGATCGGGATAGGCCAACGCAATGTCTCTGGGCAGAGCCGTCAGGCACGTGATGTCGCCAGGAGCACAACCATGGGTTAAAACGATCGATTCTGGCGTTGGCATTTTGATCTCATGAACAAGATTCGCCGGGAACGAACATGCCTGTCTTGGCCGTTCTAATCCATGTGGCGCCGGTTTCGAGCAGCTCCGGATCGTCACTCGACACCCCGGTCATCAAGTTGCATCTGTTGCATAGCAGCCCGCGAATCTCGCCAGTCTCGTGATTGTGATCTACAGCGAGCTTTATGATTTTCCCTTTTTGCATAACCGTCTCTGGCTCGCCGCACACACCACAGACACCTTCTTGCTGGGCGAACAACCGCCAGTAGTCTACGGGCCGCATACCGTATTTATGCCAGAGCTTCCAATGCCAATAGCCGTCCGGGTTATCCTCTCGCCATTTTCGGGTATCGGCGATACGCTGCTCGCGATGAACCTTGTAAGACTTCCGTTTTGCTGCATTATGGCATTCACGACACTGACGCTGTAATCTGCTCGGACTGCGGCGGCAAACGCCAAAAGCTGAGACTGACAGCACTTTGCCACATTGTCCACCGCACTTCTTGGTCTTCATTCGAATGGTTCTCGTTAGGTTCGTGATCACACGGACAAACGCTACCAGCGCCATCGCGGGCAGTGCTCTGTAGACAGCCTGATCTTGTTGCGAAGTGGTACGGCCTCGTCGAAGGCCGGCAGCATGGCACGCAGTCCCTCTTCGTCACCTTGCAGGCCGCATCCGCAGCCCTCGCACGCACCTTGTGCGTACGCAGAGCACGGCTGACACAGCTTCTCATAGATCATATCCGTTGCTGCATCGTCTCTCAATGGGTTGCCCCTACCCACCCATCGCCGCACTGCGGCCAGATAAGTCTCGTGGCGCCGTTGTTCCGGCGTCATCTCTGGCGTACGTCGGCGCCCTCGCCGTCCCCGTTTGGCCTGACCACTTTCCCGGAACCGCGTCTTCGGCGGGAAGAGAGGCAAGATACCGTCAAGTTCGATGCTCGGATCGTAGTACGGCAGTTCTGTACCAATTATCTTACTGGCGAAGCCTAACCGCAGCTCAGTCTCTTCAGCGGTCAACAGATGCCCGCGTCCGAGGTGTATCCATGACGGAGCACACTGGAGAAATGGCCGGTTTTCTGCTTCCTCCGCGTACTCAAGCTTCGAAGGATACAGTTTGAAGCTGGCAGGCCCTTTGATGCCGTCTCGCCAGATCTGACTCTGTTGAATTGCAGGATCCTCAGTGTCGAACGCCACCCAAGTGTTGAAACAATCGTATCTGTCGCCGTCGGATCGGCCACGGAGAGCCATGGAGAAGCCCGCCAGCGCCGCAACCGCATTGGTCTGCCGGCATGGAAGCGTATCGCCGTGGAGCACGAAGGCAAACCGCTCTGGCTGGGCCGTAGCCAGCACCTTTATGTGATTTACCAGCCTTCGCACACGGATTCTGATCGGCACACCGCCACCGAGCGTCTCCAGCTCCTCAATCTCGACGCCCAGCTTGTCTGCGGCGTCGTCCAGCAAGCAGCGGTTCCCGGCCGAGAAAGCATCATGGGCCCCGAACGGGCCCTGCACCACGACGATACGGGACAGGTCGTCCACGTACTTGCGGATCATCGCGATCTGCGCGGGCAACATCCCGAAGTTGTGGGAGACCAGCGTGTAAATGATTGTGTTCATTATGGTGGGGTATCTGAGGTCGTTACGGTTGGAATTTGGCCGCCGGGGTCGCAGTCCTCGGTGACTATATGCATGTTCCATGTCGTGTTGGGCGGGCAGTCACCGATCTCCGGATCGCTGATCCAGTTGTTGAAGTGCATTGAGTGCCCGGGTGGATTATCGCACACTTCAGCGCTGACCTCCATCCACCACAGATTGCACTCGCATACGATCTTGATCCAGATGTGATCGTAGTCTTCATCGCAGTTGCCTGGGAAGATCTCATCATAGTAATAGCATTCGCCGTCTCCGGAGTATTTCGTAAGGGTGTATGTGTCGTTGGCTTGAGCGCAGTATCCGGAGAGCCCGCTGATTTCGACGTCTATAGTGGAGTTACAAGGGCCACAATTACATTCGTAGCAGCAGTCGATCGTCGGATAGCCGGTGGACGGACTGATCGGATTGAAGTTGATATCCGAATCAGTCGGCAGATCCATAGTCGTTCCGGAGCCACCGTATCCGGACGAAGGCACGCCGCCCAACCCTTCCTTCGAGAAGTACCACGTGCCGGAGTCGTCGCCGTTGTCCTCCCAATAGAGCACCCAAGGTCCGCCGCATTGCTCGTAGTACGGCATACCACCGTGGTAGCCAACAAAGTTGAAGATGCCAGCAACGTCCTCGTTGCATCCGTCGCAAACGACCATATACCCGCCATCGTCACATCCGCACGACGACAAGGAAGACGACGAGCTCGTCGGACACTGACAGAACCAGACGACCTCGCCGTAGAACCGGCCGATGACGCACGGTGGGCCATGATGATCGTCGCCACCATAAGGCATCCAGTAACCGTCCTCGGCATCGGTGCCTTCCGGAGTGAACGGGCAGGCAGATTCGCCCCATTCCACCTCGCATGCGGACGACATGTCTTCCTCGCACTGGCACCAAAGCCAAGCGCTGCAGTTGCCAGAGACACCGCACTCATCGTTCGGCCGGTCGAGCACTTGGTTCCATGGCGGGTTCTCCTGCAGCACCAGGTCCCACCAGAACACCGGAAACTGTGGCATCGAACAGCTACTCAGGCTCTCGATCGAGCTGAGACTGAAGGACGATACCGAAAAGCTGGATGATTCCTCGCAGCAGAACCCGGTCATGATGGTTTCGCCGTAGAACCGTCCCACTACCGGCGGCGGGCCCAGCTCTTCGCAACCGCCTCGGAATACCCAGTTACCTTCGCCGGTCGCGTTGTCGTCGCAGTTGGTGCCGTCATCGGGACAGCATGGTACGACCTCGATCCCGCTTTTGGCGCCGTTGATGGGTTCGTAGTCGCCGAACGGGCACGTCTGGTCGAGCGGCTGCTGGTTCCATGCGGTTCCAGCCGCATCGCCTGAGGCGCGGGAGATCCACCACTCTACATCGGGCGTATCCTCCGGCACCACGAACCACAGCACCCAGCCGTTGTCGTTGGTATACGTCGGAGTGCCTTCGAAATCTTCGCCTATCGTGTATTCTCCAAAGACGCTCCGCGGCTCGACGTCTTGTCCGCCGATCACACGTACGCAATCTTGCAGGCCCGGATAAGAGCCTTCGCCATCGGTGCATGGACACCAGGTCCAGACGCCGCGGCCCCCTTCGCCGCAGTCTTCCTCAGGGAAGATGATGGCCGGCACATACTCGCCGGCGCTGTAGCGTCCGTAAGGAATGGCCCATGGGTGCGGCGGGTCGGCTGGGAAATCATCGCCGCAGTACATCTGGGCTGGATCAGGTGTCAACGACCATGTGACCGCGTCGTCCTTACCCTCCAGATCGGTCTCGGATGGGCAGCGACAGATGATCGAGACCTCGCCATAGAAGCGGCCTGCGAAACACGGCGGACCCAGGCACGCATCGCCGCAGCGGAGATACCAACCACCGCCGCCGGCACAGTCATCTTCACAGATGTCCTCCATCGGACAAGAGCTGTCTGACCGGGAGCAATAATCCCACGATTCGTACGGACTGCAAGGGCACCACACCCAGATCGAGCACTCCGACTCCGGCAGGCTGATGCTGAACTCAGCATCAACGATCGGGTCAAGGTACCAGATGAAGTCCGGAATCGAACAGGATTCTGCTGCCATCGGCCACTACTCCCTTTTGGTCTCTGGCGCCATCGGTGCGTAGACCACCCCTGTCTGCGGGGGCAGCACGCGGCGGATGAGATCGGTCAACTCGTCCATCTGCTCCAAATTCCGCAGCTGTACCAGGATGCAACTCACCGTATCGAACGACTGGGCTGGCACCTGCAACTCACCACTTGCCATTCCGGCAGGCACAATGACATCAGTGACACCATCCGGCAGCCGATTGGGCCGAAACTCACTGATTCTGAAGGCGTCCACGAGAGGAACGCCAGTACGGGGCTGTGAGCCCATAGGCGGCCCCAGAATCGCGTCGGAGGCGATCCGGTAGATATTACGGGTCGTCGCCAGGAAGCGGCCCCTGCGGTCTGTGGCGCTCATAAGCACCGTCTCTTCGCCATCAGCCACCGGGATACCCAAAGCGGCAGCCAGAAGGGCTTCCAGGCCGGCTATTGTGGTGCCGCAGACCACGCAGTCGGCGATAGCGTTGACAATACGCTTATACGCCTCGTACGACTGTCCCGACGTACGACGGATCTGGTGGATGTAGCCGAAGTGCTTGTAGACATACTCGCGGTCGAACTGGCCGTTGACACCCCACAAGTAGGCAGTGTCTTCACCCCACGAGATCAGCTCGTTGTCGAACGGATCCGCCATGAATTCGATGTCGCGGTCGCAGATGTGGTAGTCGATTCCCTCCTGCAACATGAGTGTCGAGTCGGTCATCCGGTTGAGAAGCAGCGGCAAGCTCACCAATCCCGGGGGTTTCGGGAAGCATCGGCCATCCTTGTACTCACGAGGCAGCTTGAGCAGCACCCAGTTCTCTGTGTGGTAGAGCGGAACCGCAAAACGACTCATACATGATACGGTTTCGTCCAAATTCCGTATCATCTGTGAGTGGATTTCCAGATTGGCCCGGATCATGGTGAGTAATGGGCCGCTTCCGCCGTAGTAATGTGTCCACAGCGACCCGAGCAGACCAAGGATCTCTGCAGGCTTATACGACTGAGCGTGACACTTCGGGGCGTATGACATGGGCTTATGTCATTCTGACAGTGTTCAAAGGTAATGTAACGAATTGCACAAAAAGTTCCCCAAAATCCTAAGTCGCCTGCTGGCAAGGACTTGCAATTGTATAGAGGCCACAACTTTTACGTAACTATTTCTTTACCACGGCCTTATGTCATTTTGACACGGCCGCTGCGAGCTCGAGTTAGCACCATTCTCGCATGAAACCGCGTTTGATGCGAGAATTTTGGCTACGCCGGCCGGATTTTCACGTTTTCGGGGTTCACAAAGGCGGCCATCGACCTATCTTCTATTGAGCCGCCAGTGATCACCACATCGACCACGGCTTCTGGATCGGGCAAGGCATTCGCGACCCTGAACGTCCGTGGCTGCTCGCCGATCCGCAGGCTGTTCACGTAGGCTGCAGCAGCCTGCCGGTACGCCTCCCCGTCCACGGCCTGCTGGCATTTGATCTCTACGATGAGCCACACCGGAGTAACGGCTCTGACGAGCACGTCGAGCCCCGGCTGCCGGACTTCCGGGGAGTTGAGCCGGTCCTGCACCTCATCAATGCCGGGCACGACCAGCACGGTCACATCAAACTGCCGAGTGGTCTCGCCCGGGATCAGTCCGAATGGCTCGCACCTCTCTGAGAAGGTGATGGTCCGCTTCTCGTACCGGCTATGCACCGAGTCAGCGGGCATCATGTCGGGGACCAACAGCGGGTCCTCGCCCTCTGTATCCAGGGCGCGGGTGTCCTCCATGACAACACATCCGGACGTCCCAAGGTCACTCCCGGTTGTCCGAATGTCCCGCACCTCATAGAACCCCGGAGCCTCATCCCGGTCAATCTCAACCCGCCAGACGCCCCCTTCTTCGGTCTTTTCGACCAGTGTCGCAGTCTTGGCCAAGCATCGGCTCTCCGGGTAGTCTCGCCCCCGCAGGTAGATGTCGATCTTGCCGCCGCCGGAGATCTTGCCGTCACGACGATCCCTGGTCATCTCGGGATCGCAGGCGCCGAGCACGACGATATCTGCAAAGTCTGCCGTACCGGCTTGCACCAGTGCCTTGACGTTCACAGGACCCGAGAATCCGGGTACGGCAGCGCCAACCTGCATCTGTCGAACCAGATCTTCGTTCGATTGCGGTACGGCCCCGCCGACAAAGTCGCTTGTGGCGTACGCCGAATCGAAACCGATCGGACGGATCGCCGGGACGAGCTTGTCAAACCGCTTGAGCATGGTGTCTTCGTGCACGTTCGCCGCGATGACCGGTACCTGTACTGAATACTTGCCGTTCTCAAGCCGAGTGGCTGCCACATCGTTCTTTGCGTGTTTCTTTGAGCCCGGCGGCTTCACGCTGATCTGCTCCTGCACAGTGAAAAGCTGCCCGCGAGCCCGGAACTTCGAGTTCTTGCTGAAGTTGATCCCGCTGCAACGAGTCAGCAGCACAGTGATGGTTCCGCGGGCCTTCGTGGAGATATGCCGATAGATCCGGTAGTTGGATGCCAAAGCATCGACGGCGCCCGGAACCGCGTTCTCGGGGTCGACGGCCAGCTCCATGGCCGACATGGATCTTCGCAGGCGTTCGACAGCTTCCATCCCAGCACCCTGCAAAATTGCATGCAACTCCGTCACCAGGTCGCCGAGCACGCCACGCCGAGCGTTCAGTTCCGGATGCTTTTCTTCCACCATCTGTGCGATCAATGAGTATGCCTCATTGACGGTATCGTCGTTAAGCTCTTTGAGGTTGGGCCAGTACATCTCTGACTCCTAAGTGGGGATCGGTAGGACGAACTGCATCGACTCGGCCTCGGTCGTCAATGTGATCTCGAGTCGAACGACGCCAGGCCGGATGACAACTCGATCCAGCTTTAGATCTTTGTATCGCTGCTCAGGCGGATCGTCCGCCTGCTGCTCCTGAAGCATCGCTGCGCTGACATGGGACCTGCCCAGTATGAACTGGCTGATCACATCCGTTTCGGTGCGGATATCGCCGTGGCGCCACGACGACATGAACGGACACGCACGATCTACTTCGCGGCCGAACTTGTAGCGGGCACTTCCCGGCTCCGACAGCAGGATGCACAGCACACGCTGCAGCACGTCATGCGCACCATCCACGAAGCCGCCGTCATCGAACTGCGGGAGCACGGTGCCGTCAGGCTCAATCTTCCAGGCTGTTATGTCTTTGCTCATGATGTAGCCAGTAGCTCCTGTACGAATCCTTCGACAGAGGCCTTGTGGACGCCGTTGGTGGCGTCGCCGTGGGCTTTACATCGGCCGGCAAGCAGCATGAGTGCCCGCGTGCAGGTACGGTGCCGCTCGCGAAATGCTCTCTCCATCATGCACATGTAGCCGACCTCGACGTTGAGGCCCATGGCCACCTTGATTTTGTCTTCGCCGCCGCCTGTGTACTCGCCGACGTACGCCAGGTTTACATCGGTCCGATCGAACGGGTCGCCGATGTTCGGAATGTCAACCGGATCGAACGTCCAACCGCCGCTGTAGCCTGCCGGGATCATCCACAGCCTCTGCGTGGTATCGCTTCGCAGATACTTGCCGATCTTGTCCGAGAACGACGCCATGTCGTCCATCAGGCTCGTAAATTGTGCGTCGACACTGGCCATTAGAGCATCTCCAAGGTCTCACGTTGATCGATCTTCTGCTGAATCTGGGCCATCCGGTGGCTCACCGCTGCAGGACTGATCTTCAACTGCACAGCTACCCGGCTGGGCTTCGTCTTCGGATGCCCGTGCATGCCAAGTACCCGCTCTAGGATGTACTGATTGACCTCTTCCAGATCATCATAGACCAGTTCGAGCCATACGTCATGACTTTCTTGCAGCGGACGCACTCTTGGGTCATAGGAACCGCTATCCTCGTCGCCTGCTCGCGTAATCGTGCTTTCGGCTAGTGGCCTGCCGCTGCCACGGATGTACGCCAGTCGCTTGAGCGACAATCCTGTGAAGTCTGCCAGCTCCTGATCGGACGGCGGGCGGCCGATACGATCCTCCAGTTCTCTGGCGGCTCGCTCAGACTGCATCTGATCGAGGGCCACCTGTTCCGGCACCCTGATAATCTGTCGTTGCCGGGAAGCGACACGCCGCAGCCGTTGCAGCCGGGACATCAGATGCGATTTGAGCGGACCTTTGGCTGGATCGTACGACCGGAAGGCCTCTGCAGCCATCTTTTTGGCCTGCGACTTTATCGTAACGCTCCGAGCCGAAGGGCCTGCATACGCTCGTACGGCCGTGTTGAGCACTGGATTGACCGCCCGGAGCAGCCGTCCAGTATTGATCGGCGACGGGTCCGTCGTCCAAGCCGTGTACGGCTCTTGGAAATCTGTTTCTAGCAGGTTTTTGGGCATGATTACTCCTCCGGACAAGGATCACCTACCATGGTAGGGCATTCTGCATCGAGTGTCAGATTGTAATCACCCACGAAATTCGCCGAGTACAGTGGATGCTCTGTAACTGTGTAATTTGGATCGTCGTGCTCAGTTTGCGTCCGGATGTGGGCCATCCGGAACGCCGTATAGCACTTCTGATTCTGTGCATCGAAAAAGTGCGATACCCGAACCACCGCACCATAGCGTTTTTCTCCGGCGCCCGGCGGTTGTGCCGATCCTTCGGTGCCCTGGAACGAGATCGTCGAGCCCGGCGAGATATCGAACCGCACTGGACCAACGATGTCGCCCATTCGGTTCTTGAGCAGCTCGTTCACATACATGGCATGAGCCAGCTCATTGAGTATCACTTTCTGATCTTCCTTCTGATCTTTCGGGTCTGGCAGCACGGCGTTCGGCGTGCCGACGCCGGGATGATTAAAGGCGTTACCACGCACACCCTTTAGCCCAAGGGCATCGGCCGAGAATGTCCACGGGAGGATATATTGTGACAGATACGTCGGCGCATTTTTGAGAATAACGATACCATCATCCCGCCCGACGTACATGCCGCCGATCGAATCGTCGTTTACGCCATCGTCAGGGATCAGATTGCCGCCGCCACGGGAACCGTGACCGGCAAAGAAGCCAACAGCACGCGTGGCCCGCGGCAAAAATGCGTTCATATCCTGCTGCGACATGTCGATCGCCTCGATCGTGGCCGGTGCGTCGCTGGGATTCCATTCTCCGTCAGTATCATTCAGCCCCGGGATAAACGGAACAATCGTGGCTCGCTCCGGGTACGGGATCAGTTTGAAGAAGTACTTGGGCGAGAACTCGTTGATGATCTTGTCCCAGAACGTCGTGTTGGCCATGGCGTTTATCGTGTTCGTCGCACTGGTAGGTGTCAGCGTGGTCGCAGCGATGTCATTGGCAATGGCCATCGCAGCCACGCCCCCGTCGACGCCGCCAGGTAGCTTGAACGGCAACGTCCTTGGGATCGTATCAGTGTCCAGATTGATCAAGGAAAGAGCAGCTGCGGCTTCTCGGTTGACCCCATCATTATTGGCGTCCTCGGCGAGAGCGACCCACTGTGCAACGTTGATACGATCCAAACAAGCCAGTTCCATAAACCACGGGAATAGGCACAGTCCCCAAAGATCAGTGGTAATCTTGGTCACGTCACCGGCAATAGCAGTCTGGGCAGCCGTTGGCGGGGCAAAATGTGTCAGTCCGCCACCGCCCGGATCCATTTTGATCAACGTGTTGAAAGCAAGATGTGACGGATTGTTAGGATGGCTGGTGGCGCTAAGTGTCGACGAGAAGCTGAGCGCTGACAGCCAATGCGTACATTCGATCGTCATGGCGTATCCGCTATGCGTACGCCGGTATCCGACACCAGTGACCCAGCCGCAGAAGATCCTGTAGGTGCCGGCAGGCCAGACACGTGGCGTACCAACGGCTGCGGAGGTGACATAGACCGAGATCGGAATCTGCAGCGGCGTGTCCAGTCCGACGGCGGTGTGTGCCGGCGACTCCGCATGCGGCGGAAGCACCTTGTAACCGACCGGCAGAACTGCTGTGCAGCTGGGAATACGATTCATCTCGTATGAGACGAAGAACTGCACCAGATCGACGACCGTGCCGTCGATGTCAGCCACCATGTTAAAATCGATCGCTACGTAGCTCATGTGCGTGTTCGCTCGGTGCAGTCGACGACTGCCAGCAGCAGACCGCCGAGTTTGTATGGCAACTGGTCGTGTTTCTTCCACAACTTGTAGAACGTCTTGTTCGGTTCCTGCGTGATATCGCCGAACAGCTCTTTCTCATCCTCGTCAGTCAGCAGGGTCTCCAGCATCGGCATAAAGCCGGCCAGGCCCGTATCCTCCGTGCCAAGGTACTTGTTGTCGAATGGCAGATAGGTGATCCGCTCGTCCGCTGCCAGTACGTACCCATGGCACTGCACTGTAGCGTGCAGCATCTGCATGATCTGACGGATACGGGGCTGGTATACAGGGGTTCGGCTGAACAGGATCCGCTTCACCTTCTGGACAGCCGCGGATGTAGGCATCGGCACAAAGTCCGGCGGTACGAATTCATCACTCTCCGCTCCCGGAGGCGTGTTCTGCAACAGTGTTCTTACGTGATTGATCATGACTAGGATGGATCCACAATAGTCTTGAAACGAAACTGGAACTTGGCCAGCCTGGATTTCGGGTTCATGTACTGAAATGTGCCGCCAGTGAGAAAAGCGTATGTAACATATCCGGCGAACGCCAAGGCCACCGGCGTGCCAGTGAATCCAAGTCTGTTGGTACCGTAATAAGCAATCGCGTAGGTCAATCCATGAGGAACTTCGTTACACTCCGCAGCAGCGATGCCGCTCACAACCACGTCACCCATCTTCTCACCAAAAACGTAGACGTAGGTGTAGTTCCGCATGGTCAACAGGAACTGATAGTTGCCCTGCATATTGGCGCTGACACCAGAGATAACCGCGTTCTGTACAGACGCACCTGCTGTCCAACCGGCCATCGAGAAAGTGATCGTACAAGTAGAGCCGATGCTGAACACTTTCATGACACCGGACAAACAATCGTGTTCCTTCAACGTTGCTCCGCCAAACATGTATGCCATTAGCCTACTCCTCCAGTGTCTCCGGGTTGCTCACCGGCGCCGTGGGTCGGCCCCGCTGACGCGTCCCCGTCGTCTATTCGGACGGTCAATGCCGTACCCGGAGCATTTGTAACTTCCACAGCCGTGGCGCCTCCGGCGCCTTCCTGCTTGGCGTCTGTACCTTTCTCTTGGTCCTCAGCCTGCTTGTCCGCACGGTCGCCGCCGGCTGCACGCTTGTCGATTTCGACTCCGCCTGCCACCTTCGACAAGAACTCGCTCATACTGCTGCTGTCTTTAATAGCATCAATGAAACGGCCGAAAGGACCCTTCTGGGCCTCGTGTGCCATCTCGATCTCTTTGTCCACACGTTTCTGGCCGGTTGCCTGCTGGTCGCGTACCGCTTGCATCCCGCCCCTGCCGTGCAGAGCGGTTGCCTGCCCGAGTCCTTGTGTGTAGCCTCTGGTGCGTACTGCTTCTCCGGCAGCACCCATAGCCCCCATGGCTGCCGCGTTAGCATCCTCTTCGCTAGCACCCATCTCAATGAACTTGCTAACGATGGCTTGCTTAACCTCTCCGAGGTCTCTGCCTCCCATGTCTCTCATCGTATCGGTTATCATCTTGGCAAGCGCCATCGACTGGGGGCCCGACATGGGTTTACCGGCTCCACGCGCACCCTGCTGCAACGAGCCGGCAATACTACCCTGCATAACTGGTTGAATGTCCAACTCCCACTGCTGCTCGCGTACCGCACCTGCGACTTCGTCGCCGTACATCTGGGCGTTCTTTCCGCGTTGCTGCATGATACCAGCAGCAGTACCCATGTTGACGCCGCTTTTTCTCAACATAGCCTGCATCGTCCCCGGATCCTGGATGTCGAACTTGCCCTCGTTTTTCAGTCGTTCATATGCTTTGAAGGCAGGCGATTCTTTGTCTCTGATAAGGCCACCTTCGCCCATCCGCATCAGCGAAGACGCAAGATTACCTATCTCACTACGTCCGGCCTGTGCCGTCAGGATAGCGTCTTGCTGCATCAACGCGACGGCACTGGTGCCGGCCGACGCGATAAATTCTGCTCCTTGCCCTTTAGCGTAATTACCGAAAGCCATGCCGTGCTGTCCGGCTGTAACGCCCGACAGTGCGTCACCACCAAGCTGAACCGAACGGGCGCCCGCTATCTGCTGCAGTCCTAGACCAACACGCATGTTCTGATCGATATCGCCGCCACCCTGACGGGTCAGCTGCTTAAACATCCGCGTCTGTTGCTCAAGCTGCTCGTTGCCGACTCCACGTGAGAACCCACCCATGTTGAACATGTCGACCGCCTGCAACGTCTGCTGCGGGCTCATATTGGCAAACTCGCCGCCAAGGTCTCTGATCGCACTAGCCGACTTCGACAGCCCGGATACATAGCCCCTACGCTGCTCACGACTCATGCCGGCAAAATCACCCGGTCCACGGCCCATCTGTTGTGCCGGGCCCAGGAAATCGGACATCTTTCCCGCTTCATAACCTCGCGTGGCGCTGGGCTTGTTGCCCGAAAACAGATCCTGCTGCAGCCCACCAGCAATCTGCGTGGCCGTGCTCGTCATCTGGCTGGGAGACATTCCGGTGCCGGGCTGCCCGGGCGTAGCCATCTGGCCGCGAAACATATCGTAGTAGTTGCCAGCGGCGTATCCGCTACCCATACCAAGAGCATCGGCCACTCCACCCATCATATTGGGTGCCAGCATGCCCATAACCGACATCGCTCCGCCCATAGTGCGGCCGAAATCGGCACTTTGGGTTAGCTGGCCAAACTGCTGACCCTGCGCTGACGATAGCCCACCCAATCCGACAAGCCCAGCACCGGGTTGCCGGCCCATGATCAGCTCTTGAAAACTACTGGCAGCGCCGGCGGAACTCATACCCGAAACAGCATTCATCCGGCCGCCCGCAAACTGACGGGCCGATTGCGTATCGAGCAGATTTTGATTTGGCTGAAACTGGCCCAGCTCCAGACCCGGAGCCATCAGCTGCGGCCCGAACAGCTGAGCCAGCTGGTCCGCAACCGGGTTGCTGAAGATGCTACCGCTTGGCCAAGAAGCGCTTGGCATAGCTGGGTCCCCACTTCATGAGCTGCTTACGAATGGCTTCCTTGCCTTCCTCACTTTGAGGATCAGCAAAACGCTTCAGGTACTGTTTCCGCATTGCCTCCATTGACTCTTGGATCGTCTTCGAACCGACTTCCAACCACGGCATCAGCTCGTGCACGATGTTGTTCCGTGCCATTTCGGCCTGCTTGTGATGCAGGTTGAACGTGCTCTCGCTGGTGAAATAGTCGAGCAGCGCCAGATTGAACTGGAACTTGTGCTCGTAAACCCGGGCTCGCAGACGGCGGAGCACGTAATCCGCCACCAGCCCGGCCCGTTTCCACCATCTCGCCTCTAGTACATCCCCGCCTAGGTCCAGCATCCCCTCACAGTGAGCGTAGATCAGTAGGCATGCTAGGCGGTTACGTCGAAAAAATCAGGGTCATCCGACTTCGCTTCCATGTACTGCAACATGCGGTTGAATTTGATCCACTGGAGGCCAACCGTACGCCGTAGGCTGTCGGTCGTGAAGACGTCGTTGTCCAGGTATTCTTTCAACTGCAGGATCGACGAACGGCCATTCGTAGGCTCCTCGATGTCGCTGACTGCCGGCAGGTTAATCGGACTCTGGCCCGTACGGGTCACCGACTCAATACCCATAATCAGCTTGTAGGTCTCGGCCACGCGGGCGTACTGCGTGATGTGCGTGATGTTCCCAGCAACAACGTCATCGTCGGCCAACTGCAGCGCCATGTCGACTTCTTTCGGCAGCAAGCCGCGGAACACGACGATGATGCGGCCACCGAACAGGCGGGCCTCCTTGCGGAACCTACCCTCCCCCATCAGAGTGGACAGGTATGCCACGATGTCCTCGGTCGATGGCGCGACCAACTCGCCGTTCAGGTCGAAGTTGCACTGCGGGCAATGCGTAGTCGCATCGGTCAGGTCGCCGCCGGCTTCCGCCGAAACTTGTTCAGGTGAACTAATTTCAGGGGCCGACTCCGGCTGTGCCGGTGCTGCAGCCGGTTTCTTCAGCTTGAATGGCTGGTCACCCGTGATGCCTAGATCGTCTACTAGGGTCACACCGGGCTGTTGCTCACGCTCCGCTGCGGCTGCGGCTGCAGCCACGCCGATTGCTTGGGCAGCGCCCGGCGTACCTGTGATCTGCGGTGGCAACGGCTGGGTTTTGGTCCTGGCCCGGCGGGCCATGTTCATCCGGTCCTGCAACTCATCCATCTCCTTGAAGATCTGGATGGCCCGCTCCTGCTCGTCAGGCGGCAGATCGTTGATGTCGACCGGTTCGGGCACCTCCAACGGTTCTGTCGCCGGATCGATCGGCGACATGCCATGGACATCCTCAGCTTTCTCACGGACAGCGTCGACCGCTGCCTGCATATGCTGCCCGACCTTAGTACCGCGGAGATTGGGCACTGGGTCGCCGGGCTTCCAGCCGGCAGCTGCGATGATCTGCTTCTCGTCATCGGTCAGCTCGCTTTGGCCTCGCACTACGTCCAGCGGCACGCGTCCAAGCACGGTGCCGGGTGGCGGCGGCAGCGTTCCATGATCCTGTTGTTCCGCAGCGGGCGGGACAGGAAACTTCTTACGACGGGGCCTGTCAGCCATCACTCTCCTCCTTTAGTCCTTGCCAATATGGTAGTAATTGCCATCGATCACGGCGGGAACCGCCGCGTTCAACGTAACAGTCGCTTCGTAGGCGGATCCACGGTCCGCGGACCATCCATCGACGGTATCGTACAGCTTGTTGTCGACCCGCCTATATGCATCATCATACGCCAGCCGTTGGTAGCCTGGGAATGGGTAGGTGTTCTCCCAGTTGCCCGAGCTATAGTTACTGTCGACAGGATTCTCTGTCCACGTATTCACCGAGTCTGAGTTCTCCCTGGCCATCTGCTGCCAGCGAGCCTCCCACAATGTGAACTCCTGTGATTTGTAGTCCTCTTCGACCCGAAGGTCGCACCAGGCACTCTTGACGACGTCAGGGTTTCCTGGACGTCCAGTAGCATACCACATCGTCTGTAGATCGATGCCCCACCGCTTGGTGCTCCAGGCCCGCAGCGTGGCCTCATAGGTGTGTCCCTCATTGACGGCCGTGCAGGCCGTACCCGTATCGGCTTTGGCGACCATACCGCCTTGATTCGAGTAGTAGTGCCCATCGCAGGAGATGATATCGTTTCGAACCAGAAGCGAGCCATAGTTCAGCAGGTCGCCGTCGATGAAGACATCTTTGCAGAGCGTGGCGCCGTCTTCGGTGAAAAAGTTGACCTGAGTGGTGTCGGCAGCGTCGGGGAACGCGTGCATTACAGCACATTGGACCCAGTGCTTCACGAACTCGGACCGCGTGATGATATCGCCCTTACCCTTGGTGTCGAGGACGATGTCGCCCTCTTTCGGCTGCGACGGCGGGCCATCGTCGTTGCCTGTGTCTTTGCCCAGACAGTCGGTCATCTTTGTCATCAGATAGATATTCCGGGCCCAGCTGACGATCTCACTGTCCTTGGCCTTCATCACGATGCCAGTGTGCTTGGCGCCCTCACCGGCCACGTCCCACTGGTAAAGCGAGTCACCGCGGTCGCCCGGCCCGGTGCCGCCACCCCCATCGTCGCTGATGTCCGAACGGGTCTCGAGGAACATGCCATATGGGCCTTTGCCGTTGGCGGCCAACAGCAGCATGTTCTCTTCGGCTTTGATTCGTACATCGCGTTCGCTGGCGGTGATATCGACCGAGTTGTAGGCCCGCAGACAGATGTCGCGGCCACCCCAGGCAATGAAGTTTCGGCCGGGAGCCAGGAACACATCGCCCGGGCACTCCAGGAAGATACAGCCGCCAGCCATCCTGATTTCAGAGCCCCAGCCGTCGCCGATGCAGACGCCGCCTTCGTCGGTGATCGTGAAGTACGCCGTGTTGTTGTAGACTTCGATCGAAGTCTCGGGCGATCGGTGATCGTACTGAACAGTGTCAGATGTGGGCACATCCAGATACCACTGGTACGTGCTGTCCAGGTCGGACCAGGTTGGTACTTCCTGGTTTGAGTAGACATGACCGTACGCGCTCTCTTCCGACAGGGAGTAGTCGTACTGGTGGTAGTAGAACGCATGCTCGCCCTCCCAGTTGAACAAGTGGGAGTGCAGATCCATGATCGTGGCGGCCCGGTACAGATGCAGCTCACTGGCGCCGGGGGTGCCACCCGCGTTCGGATATGCTTGGATGTAGTGTGGATCACCAGCGGCGCCGTAGTACCCGGACATTCTGTAGTCGGCCGGCGTGTCTCCGTCCGCAGACGTGACGATCTCGCACCGCTTCGGAACCGGAATGATCGGCCGTTTGGCGATCGTCAGTCCGAGCGCCGTCCGGACGCCCCAGTGCCCGGACATCATGATCTGCTGATCGTGCAGCCCAAACGGCTCGTAGTAGCAGTCGCTGTAGAGATGGGTGTTGTCAGCGGTATAGTAGTCAGGGGCACATACGATCTTCTTCTGCCCTTGGCCAACATATCCAGCGTAGGTGCGGAACCGGTGGAACGGCTGCAGATCGTCGTCGGTGGGCTCAATCCGGGCATAGAACGGATAGTTGTTTTGCGTATCGTCGGCCGATTGCTCGGAGGAAGCGTTGTACGGGGCCAAGAGCATACCCTGATGCTCCCACGGGTACGTCGCGATCCCGTGGTAGTACATCGTCTCGCCTTCGTCGTCGTACGCCTCACGCTCCGTAGGCCCGGCCCACTCTTGGAACTGCTGTCCGGCGACACGGCACAGGCCGTCCCAGTAGAACATCCAGATGCCGGTGTACTCGTCGGCCCGCAGGAAACCCATGTACGAGTCCAGATGCAGCATCAAACCCAGCTCGGACGTCCTGTTGAACTCGCCGATCTCGAGGCTGTCATACGGGGAGCGGCCGGACCAGTCGGTGATACCGCCGCACATGTCGACTGTACCGCCTACCGCTGTGCCGCCCAGATTGAACGGCTCTTGAGGACCGGACTCAGTCTTCAGGCCGACGGCGGAAGCCATGCTGACGACGTCGCCCATGCACTTCGTCGGGTTCCACATGTACATGGGCTCGGTGCCCATGATTATGCCGTCCACTGAGCCGGGCGAGATCAAAAAACGCACATGCGTACCGACTACAAGCGTATCGGCATCGTAAGCTCCGATCGGTGCGATTGGCCCGCTGGTGCTCTTAGAGCAAAGATAGGTACGATTGCCACCGTCTGCCTGCACACGATAGGTACGGGCACCTGGAATGGCCTCGACAATCATTCCGTGTGCTAGATAGCCTGCTGCTGCAAGATCGTACTGGGTGGACGACATCGCACCCATACTATCGGCAGCAGGCCGCTGATCGCCGGCCTGGTTGGGCGAGAGTCGCGTAATCCAATCAACGGTACGCGAAAGCCTCGCGACGTTTTCGGCCGCCTGTAGCAGATTTTTGAACATGTAGTCACCGGTTATGGGCTCTTGGCCCTAAGGGCAGCGTACCGCCCCTAATACCGCTGCATTCCGTCTCACTATATCGGAGCAGTAGCCGCGTAAGTCAAGAAGAGGAAGATGAAGCCGAGTTGCTCATTTACGACCATGTCTTGGGCTGAGATGGTGCCGCCGTAGCTGTTCAGCACGATGTTGGTCATCACCATCGTAACCACACCGGGCGTAGTGGCATTGCAACCCGCAACTGCCTCGATCGTCAGTGTGTTGGTGCCAGCGTAACAGACATTACCGTAATGGGTGAAGAACGCCGCGAGCAGCGCCGACGGACCCATGACGCGGGACATCGAGCCCTGGCCGGCCGTCCGACCTTGAACCAGCACGACATCCGTGGAAGTTACGTCGTAGAGCCGCGTGATGTTCTGCATGTACTGCCACGCCAGGTTCTGCACAAGCAGACCGGTTGCCCCAGTATCAAACGTGATCGCGGCGCCTGCGGCAGAGAATGCCCCACCGAATGTTACGCTGTTTGAAAACATGTCAGCCATGAGGCTAACCTCCTTGTATATCCAGGACTTGCCATGTCCCCGGTGGTTCGATTTAGGCCGGTTTTAACGGCTGGCACCTATGCAATGACCCGTTGATGAACCTCCACCGCAGGCAACCCGAGGCCGTATCCGGCCGGCTGCGGGATGGTCAACTTGACATTCAGCACGAGACTGTCTTCGAGGTACACGTGACGCCGTACGACGTCGATTTCTCCCGCCACCAGCTGGGCACCACTTGTCGCAGTCTTCCTCCCAGCAAGGATATTGAGCTCCGTCCGCAGCTTCGTCACGACGCGGCTACGAAAACCCTTGGTACCGGGCGTGCTGTGCAGCGCCTGATCCAACGTGGTACGCAGCACCTTGTTGATCGAGTCCAGGTTGGTGACCACGGACTCATTGCAAGTTATGATGTCGCCGTGCTCGGCGGTCGTCAAGGCGCGACGGGTGACCGCAGCATCATCGCCCTGCATGACGAGCCATACGCCGCACTCCGCCATCATGTCGAGCTGGTCCTCATCGAACAGCTCGATGTCGACGTAGTCGATCCCGACGAGTTGAACTCCAGTGAGATCGCGATGCGGCACGCATCCGGACCGCAATCCGGCGAGAGCAGCACACAGGTGCCACCCGGCAAGGATCTCATGGCCGTCGTTTACCTCGTTCGGCCAGACGGCCCGGATACGCTTGTTCTGATAGGCCGCGGCTCTGTCAGCGATGGACGCCGCCAGATCGTCGGTGTCCAGCTTCCGCCAGACCTCGATCTTCGTGGGCACGCTGCTGACCATGATGTCGCCCTGGACTGCAATGGCGTCCTCGTTCACGACGTTGTCGACCACGAACTCATTGTAGCCGCCGTCACCGTATCGCAGCACGTCGCCGGAACGGACGCCCACTGCCATGAACCGGGCATTGCCAGTCGGCACTTCGACGATCTTGCCGTCCGGAGTCTCGGTGACTACGGCCAGCAACGGCTCAAGGTCCTCGCTGTTGTTGCCATCTGCTACAACGCCAGTGGACGGCGATGGCAGCGAGAACCAGGCCACACATTCCCGGCCGCTCTCGGCACGCGAACGGTGCTCGACTAGGTCCTCAACGGCAGCCAGCACAGCCGGATCGTTCGAACACGGAACGATGCCGTAGTCGTGCCGGACCCTGTTGAGCGATGCGACCCAGGACTCAAGCGAGTCCGGATTTGCGACGGCAATGTACGCCACCGGCATGCCGCCCGAGTTGGCGAATGCCAGCGAAACCGCCTTTTTGAGGTCATTGACGGCCACGTTGTCGCCCATGATGCGCCGAAGGTCGTTTTCGCTTTCGACGACACGGACCCTGTCAGCCAGCCCGCTGTACCAGACCTTGTACTCGATGCGGATCGTGGCTTCGACAACCGGCAGCTCGGCAGGCGAGCCATGCGGGGCGTACTCCGCAGTCATCAGCTTGACACCGGCCGGCATGGTGATGAAGACCGGGCCAACCTCCACGTCGGTGAACTCGGCGCCGTAGAGCGGGAGGCACAGCTCGACTGCGATGGTCTTGGCTTTGCGGTCCTCGGCGGAGAGGTTGCGGCTGAGAATCAGCACCTTGCTCTCAACGACCTTAGCACTGTCGCCCGCCCCGACGGTCTCTTCTTCGGAGACGAGGGCCATGACTTCGGCCGAACGGCCGCCGAATCGGACGGTATCGCCAACCCAGATGCCACGCGTGGTGACGCAGCTGGCGGGCACCCTCACCTGGTTTGCTTGGCCTTTGACCGGAGTGGCGTCGCACTGGGCGTAACGCAACAGGGCCATATCGGCTGTAATACGGACGCTGGACAGATCTACCCGCGAGTCCGAAGACATGTTCGGGTAGTGGAATGCGATCGACCTGCCGACATAGGTGCCGACACCTGGCCATTCGGGGTCATCGAGTGGGCTGAAGATTTGAGCGTTACCGCCGACGATCACAGCTCGCTGATATGCCAAGGCATTCTCGCCCAGAGCCTGACCCTCTTTGATCATCTGGTCGTGCGTGAAGACGAATGACATGTCGCCCTCCTGGCGTATGTTGGTTCGATTAGCTGCCTTGATACGTTTCAAAGATCTGCGATAGCCGGATATCTCTGAGCGGGGGTACATGCTCACGAATGATCCACGCCTCGTCCCAGCCGTAAGCCACCGTGATCGGCACGGCGTAATGCTTGCTCGCTTCTTCGACTTGGCTCAACGGGCCAACGTCAACTAGCTCAAATTGGAGCAATCTGAAGTTCTCTCGGAAAACCGGCCCAAAATGCATCAGAAACCGGTACGTCTCCGCAGCCAGAATCTCTGCTTCGCCGCCTTCTGGCGACAGGCAGAACAGCGTGTGGCTGCCCCGCCAAAGCTTGACGTATGTTTGATGCCCCTCTTCGTCCGGGCCGGTGGCACCGTCGAAGGTGAGGCGCTTCAAGTGTTTCCAGCCATTCCGCTTGACCACGATAGCTGGTCGCTTCTGTGTTCTAGTCGGCGTCCAGATGGTCACATCCTCGATCAGGATGCCGGTGCTGTCCTCTGTGGTACTGGTCCCAGTGAACAGCCGCTCCCGAAACACTCCATGTTCGATGTTGTCCGCCGATGCAAAATGCTCACGCAAAAGCAGCAGGAACAACCCCGTCATGATCTGCGGGCGTGGGCCTAGCGAGCACAGGCTGCTTTCGTGGAATGTCCTATCCTCGGGAGGCATACCGATAATCCTTGTGCCACTGGTCCGGTTCTTGGCCCATTCCGCCTCGGGCTCTCAACATGGACTCGTCGATGCTCCTCATCGTCTCACGGTCCGGCTCCCACTTGCGGATGCTGATCGTCGACAGAAACGGGTTCTTCTGCTCTTTCTTCGTCTGTTTGTCCGCCATCCGCTGCCTCCAAGTATAGCACGGCGAGCCGCAGTAGGCCGATATCATCTTCCGCTAGATCTTGGTCTCGTCCATCTTCAACTACCCTCCGTCGGATCTATCGAGTAGATCACGTCGCCAAATTCGACTAGACGTAGCACTGCCTTCACGATTAGCGGCACCCTGTTCAACTCGGCAACCGGGGTGATTTTGCTGATGATGTACCGGCGGTCGCTGTTGGCATCGATCCACATGTCGTTCCGGTGCATCATCGGGATGCCGATAAAGGAGCCAAGCAGAGCGACATCATTGACAGTACCCGGCTCGCCTCTCTTCGTGTCCTCTCTCTCACCCGGCAGGTTGAACATGGTGTTTTCGGCGGCCTTCCAGTAGCCACCAATCTTTCCCGTGCCGTTGCACGTGCTGCAGTCGGAGTTGGTGATACCCATAGTGATGGGGTCCACGCAATCCGTACAGACCGCACCGTACAGCTTCCTTTTCATGAGATGACCCGGCAGCCGGCCAAGGCCGCGAGGGCTCAGCAAAGTACGACGGATGATGGCACGTGCCTGAAGCCACTGCCGCTTGGACAGCAAACCCAGAATTTGCGCCACTTCGCTGGTGTACTCGTTCCAGGGCGTAGTCAGCACCATACGGTACCCGAGCGTCAGGCCTTTGCCGTACTGTCGCTGCGTGTCATCCAGAGCGTAGTAGGTGTTCCGCACCTCTGTGCCGACGTCGGTCCAGGTGTCGCCGCCTCCGTCCTTACTGACCTGCAACTGGAAGTCCCACGGCAGCGGATCGCGAAGGGTATCACGTACCTCCCACGTGACGCGAGCCGAGCCAGGAATCGCGTAATCGACATAAATCCTGTCGAAAGCCTGGCTATCCCGCGTCAATGGCATGATATTTCTCCAAGTCGGCAGCCCGATTTTGTTCAGCAGATCAAATTCTACCGCTAACCGTAGCCACCCCCAAACCCGCTGTAGGCGTTCCGTGCGTTGATGGAGGCTTTCTGGTGCATGACCATCCGACGGAACTGCTGAAACTGCTCTTTCCAGGCAGAGTTATACTCACGGTGGCGGTTCTTATCGTCGGTCATGACTCCGCCGGCGCTGTGCTTGAAGTGATTTCGGCGGTAGTGCTCCTCGGCCATCTGGAACAGCCACAGCTTGATGCCAGACGTCCAGATCTCCCGGAATGGGAAAGTGAACGTCGAATACCTGGCATTCGTGATGATCGGCGGCTGCTCGTTCCAGAAGTTGATCGTCCGGATCGCCGCATGGCAGATCTCCACGATGCCGAAATCGTACGCTTCGAGCAGTTCGTTCTCATACGGGCTGTTGTCCCGCATGGCCAGCCGGATATCGTCGACCAGTGGCGGTCCGTGGTGCGTGCCGGAGCCCGAAGCTGTCCAGGCCGAATGCTCCATGTAGATGTAGATTTCATCGGTGAATAGCAGATCGCCATCGGAGTTGATCGCCCCGGCCTCTGCGAACCAGATACCATTCCGGCTCATGACCTGTGACGGGACCGCACACATAATGATCCCGTCGGCGGCCGACAGAACCGCCGCATTCATCTCATAGGTGGTCGAAATGGCAAGCGACGCCTCCCGGAAACGGACTTTGACATGCCCGTAGTCTGGAGAAGCGGCGCTGGAACTGGACGAACCCTCGAGAGCCTCGAGTCCGACACTGCCCTGGATACCGTAGCGACGCAGATCCACACCGACACCATCACGATCCCGCATGATCATCCGCAGGAAAGGAGTTGTCCCTTCACGGGCTTTGCAGGCACGCTTCTTAGCCAGGAGCTGCTCGTCGAACGCCTCGGTGATCTCGGGGATCAGGATGTCGAGATCGTTGCACGTCTGCAGCTCGTACGCTGTGCGTTTCCAGATAGGTGTTGCGTCAACAGGCATCAGCTAGCTCCTACGAGACAGTGATCTCTTGGATGTCCGGACCATACTCTCCTTGCTTGTAGTAAACCAGCGTGTAGGTACCGGCGTTGAGCCGCATCTCCGACTCCCACCGTCCGTTGGCGCCAGTCCTGGTCTCCGCCTTGACGTAGTTCCGGGTGCGGTTACCGGCGTCGTACTCGGCCTTGAGGTATGCCTGGACCAAGGCGTCTTCGACGGCCGTTCCGCCATCGATAACGTAAGCCAAGGCATCCGTGCCGCCGTAGTTGTGATCGATCGAGATCGATCCGGTGCCGACCAGGCAGTAGCAAATCGCGCAGGCGGCCACGCATGGCAAGCCGTCGTGGGTGCCGACGGCGCAGTCCATCCAGCGGCGGGTTTCCATGTACGGATATATGACGCCGCCAATCCAGCAGCCGGTGACCGGACGGCAGTCCCAATAGCGAGTGTCGACCCGCGGGTAGCCGGTGACCATCGGTGCCGGCACGGTATCCCCGACCCAGCAGCAAACGTCGACGCAGGGATAACCGCCGGCGCCCTGAGCAGCGGCACCAAGCCAGCAGTTGACATTGACGTCGGGGGAGCCATAGCCCGTAGCGCCACCGCCATTCCAGAAGCAAACGTCGACGCAGGGGTAGCCGCCGCCGCCCTTAGCAGTGGTACCAAGCCAGCAGCAGACATCGACCGCGGGATAACCGCCGGCGCCCTGAGCAGCGGCACCAAGCCAGCAGTTGACATTGACATTCACGAGGCAACAGACCAAATTGTGGTCCCAGCAGCAGACATTGACGTCGGGGTAGCCGACGCCTCTGGCGAGAACGCCATGCCAGAGACAGACATTGATGTTGGGATAAGAAACGCCAGAGTAAACGCAGGTTTCGGTAATGGTGCCAAGCCAACAGCAAACGTTGACGCTCGGGTAGCCGCCGATACCCTGGGCGCCCACGCCGTTCCAGCGATAGACGTCCATCTGCGGGTAGCCGCCGCAGCTGACGTTGACCCCCTCATCGAGCCAGTAGCAGACATTGACGTCCGGGTAGCCGCCAAAGCCTTGTGCCGTATCGCCCCGCCAACCGATGACGTTGACATCGGGAGTGCCGCCATCGCCTTGTGCCGAACAGGCCTTCCAGCACTGGACGTCGACGTGCGGATACATGATTCCGAAGCACGTAGTGCCGCAGACAGGACCGCAACACCAGCAAGCGACGTTTACACAGATATAGCCATTGGACTCCTGAAGGGCGTTCCCGCAAACCTGGCCCACGTCTACGCGGCCGCCTGTGTCGATAGCTGCTGTACGGCCTGCGACGCTAGGCTGCAACGGCCCTGCCGCAGCAGCGGCGTACATAGCGTCGTAAGCGGCTGCAGTGAGCACAATAAATTTCGCCACCACGACTAATGCCCCCGCAACCTTTACCGAAACCTCGAGCTCACCGACAGCGTCCGTATCCGCGGCATTGAACGTAGCACTATACATGCCGTTATTGCGATGCGTACCACCGCCGGCGTTCTTGTCGACTCCGGCCGCCCCGTTCTTGGACAGCTTGATGTCCGTATTATTGATTGCCAGCCCCACTTCGGGCGATTTGAAGTCGGTGGCATCGACGAACGGGCCGAGCATGCGAGATTGAGAAGCCGTGTTGTATCGTAGATATGCTAGCATCTGGTTACACCCCCATTAGTTGCCGGTAGTGATAGCTAGCAGCCCCGTCGCTGACCCCCGACCACATTCTCACTCGCGGCATCGATCGCACAGGTGCGTGCAGGTCGACATAGAGCCGGCGAATCTCGTTACGATTCAGGGCGCGGCGAAAGGCATAGGCACAATCGATCTGACCGTGGAATCTATTCGAACTGTACTCGATACCGAGCCGGAAGGGCACGTTGCTGGCGTTGTTCAGGATGGCGATCCCGCTGTTGCCGCTCTTGACCGCGGCGCCGTCCACGTAATGCGTCCACAGGCCGGCGTGGAACGTGAAGGCCAAGGTATGCCACTCGTTGTCGTTGAGATCGAAGTTTGAATCGCAGGCCACGCTGCCGGTGCCAGGCGAGGCGGCGACGTACATGAAAGGCCGAATCTTCCCCGAGAGGTGGTACAGAAAATACGTGTAACTTCGGTTGCCGGGGGTTGGTAGAAATTTGGTCATCAATCCCCGGACGACGCCCGCATCGTACGCGGGATCGAGATGACGGCACCGCACGACCAGCGTAAATGCCGTACTGAATTCCAACGCAGCCTTCGTGCCGACTTCAATGAAGTTGTTGGTAGGGCTGGGGAAGTCGAGCGCCCAACCGCTCGGGCCGACCACCCAGTCCGTGCCCGGATCCATGCTCATCAGCGTGGCATGATTGTGCCACCCCGACATGTCGTGCCACGTCAAGCCGGTCGGACTCAGCGGCGCTATCCAGGCGCCGACCAGCCCGTCCCGCAGACTCGGACAGACGGACTCGCCGGCTGCGTAGGTCGGGATTTGCAGCGGTGTGGAGATCATTGTACTTCGTCGATCAGGGGCATGAAGGTAATCCGATGTGCATCGTCGTCGCCCTCAAAGACCTGCCCTGACTTGTTGACGACCACCGGGGCGCCGTATCGGGCGGGAGGCCAAAACACGAGCACTTGCGTCTGGACCACCGCGTCGCCGTCGGCCGTGACGACCAGCGCACCGATCAGCAGGAGCTGCTTCTTCCATTCGTCTTCTTCACCCGCTTTGTACGCGGAGTTCGTACCGTCGGCGCCGCCGGGAAAGGTAGTATTGTCATGCGACGGCGCCCAATAGAGCTCGATCACGTTTCCCGCCGTGGGGGCCGCGTCCAGGTTGATCTCCAACGTGACGGCCCAGCGCGGAGCGAACGTCGCGCCCAGGTCGCCCTTGATGCCCTGCCGGGCGGCGTTGTTGGCAATCCCCGTCAGCGTGATCGCGTAGTCGCCGCCGGCATGCTTCCAGACCTTGCCGGTGCCCTGCTTCACCAGGATTTCTGCCATGATTATCTCCCGTTCGCAAGATAGCTACGGTAGCATCAACGATCATCTGAAGCGCCGTACCGGTCACCCGCTGGCTGCCGCAAACCAGATGTTATACGGCTACTCCTTGCGGAATCATGTGCCGGTACTGCATCGGCCAGAGCAACTTCCACTGTTCGGGACTGTTGTTGACGGGGAAGATGATACAGGTTTGCATATGGCCGATCACGCCGACTTGCACAGGTGCGAAGCCAGCTTGACGGGCTATGTGGTTGAAATATGCACATTCGCAATGCGTTCGTTCCGACCTGCTTGCGTCTTTTCCCATGTTCCACCAGACATCGTTGGTGATCTGGCCCATCTTTTGCAGGCATCTCAGCGACACGCGAAAGCTCGCAGCTGCGAAGTTTCCGGGTCCACTGTGTCCGCGTCCCCCTTGGGCACCGACATGCCCGGCAAAGACGAGATCGCCCGGCGCTGCCAACAATGCCTGGGTCTCTCCGCAAGGCACCATATCGGCGTCGAACATCATCATGTACTTCTTGCCCTTCGGCACGTCGTGGGCCAGGAATTCTCTCGTGGCCCGATTCCGCGACACATCACAATCGTACGAATCGACTGCACGCCGCCACGGTATCTCGTTCAGCATCAACCAATGAGCCAAAAATTCGTTTGGCTCGCCCATGATGATGACCTGGATCTCCTGCGGCTGCAGAGCCGGCAACTGTTGCATGCCAGACGGATGCGGCCCCGCCATCTGCTGTATCCCGGACTGCTGCGGCTGCTGCGGCTGCTGCGGCTGCTGCGGCTGCTGCGGCCGCCCGCCCTGAGCCAGCCTGGCACCCAGATACGGACCTGGATTTCCCGGCGGCGGCGTGCCGGGCTGCGGGCCCTGCATGCCGGGTTGCGGTCCTACCATACCGGACATTGGTTGGACCATAGGTACTCCGCCTCCCACCGATGGTCCCATCATGCCAGGCGACGGCTGTGTCGGCGCCTGGCCGTGTATCGTATCGTTGCTCGGCGTGGCCATCACGCCGCTAGACTGCCCCTGCTGGGGACAGGGGCAGCCTCCAGGACTGCCCTGTGGGATTCCAAGCATCGTTCACCTTCCTTTCAGGTGGTTACGCAGGGTCGGCAGGCGCTTTCGGCTGGCAGAGGAACTTGGAGTCCTTTTTGGCCAACATGTCCTTGGGCGCTTCCGGCTCTTGATCTTCCGGCAATGGATCGATCACGACATCGGTGTACTTCAACGCCAGCTTGGCGATGTCGTCATGGAATGTGAGCAGGTCGACAGCGTCGACGCCGAGAGCTGCCAAGACGTCCGACCGGCCGTGAATCTGCACGATCCGGTTGATCCGCTGGCAAGCACCCGTTGCCTGGCGCCCGACTTGCGTCACGATCTGCCGGATCCTCTGAGCGGCATCGGCAGCCGAATTCTTTGGGGGGATCAAAGGCATCTCGAATCTCCTTGTGGTTGGATCCAAATCTGCATATGGATACAGTATACGGTAAGCCTGGATGCAACGTCCAGGCAGGATCATTGCACCAAAAAATAGGGCGGCAGCATGTGCTGCCGCCCTATGACGACGCTGAAACTGTCTCTACGGACTAACCGCTGCCGATACCGGCACCGTCGTCCGTGCAGACGAAGCTCTCAGAGCTGTAGGATCCCCAGCAAGGATCAGCGAAGACCGCCGAACCGTTGTTGAGCTGCAGGATCTTGGTTTCGTCCTGTACGGCGTCGTACAGGTGGACAGACGGAGTGTTGACGAGCGCCAAGGTGGCGGAATACGTCGAGTCCCCGGCCAAAGCCACCTGCAAGGAGCGACGGGCCCGGTCGTTCGGTGTGAACCGAGTGAGCCAGTGCTGGATGTCGCCCCAAACTGTCATTTCCTCGCCGCATGCCAGCCGCCTTCCGTGCGGCGGCAGGAAGCCGAAGAATATCTCCGACAGTGCAATGTTACGGACAGTCGAGTACAGACACTCGACGGCCGTTGAAGTTGCGAGAAGAGGCATTGTTTATCCCCTGTACGTTTAGGGTTTACGTGTGATGTCACGGCCGGGTTACGTCGGATTACTCCGACGGGGTCTTCTCGGCCGACTTGTCTTCTGCCAGCTCGCCACCCGCCACGGTGTGGGCATAAACCAATGCCGCCGTCTTGGCGAGCTCGCTACTGCCGATCAGTTGATCGGCGCTCTGCTTGATCATATCGTCCACATCGGCCGACTGCTGCTGCTTGGTAAGCTGTCCGAGCACGTGTGCCAGGAAGGGGTTGCCCTTGTCCTGAGCGGTCTTCACCTGGCCATTGGCCTCGGCGTGTGTCAGGACGGCACCCAGCTGTAGAAGCTGCTGCTGCTCGGCATTGGTCTTAGAACGCAGGCCATTGGCGGCCAGCTTCTCGAAGAAAGCCGGGACGTGGATCTGATCAACCATGAAGGAGTGAGCTTGTGCAGCCTGCTCCTTTGTTGGAAGTGGGGTACTCATGGGCTTACCGTTCCGGTTGTTCAGGTTACGGGTTATGTGGGAACCACAGGGCCAGCCCCCGGGGATTGCTCCCCAGGGGCCAGATGTGGAATACCGACTTACGCGAAGTCAGCCCGAGCGAGGCCGCCCGTATGACCGATCGATCCGCCCAGCGTCTCGTAGGCGAAAAATTCGATCATGAAGGCTTCACGCTTTATGTGCATCGTCGTATCTTCTAAAAGATACGATTTCCCGATGAACCTAGGGTCACCGAAGAAGTACATGGTGTCGTCAGGCACCAAGTCCCTCTTGATGGTGACTACCCATTTGCAGCCCATCAGGTCGATCTCGGACCAACCACTTTTCAGTAAGTCGCCGGACAGGTCGCCGCCAGCCTCGTCGTATCCCCACTTGAGGATTTCGCGGATGGTGACGTTGTTGATCAAGACCGTGTTGACCTCGAGGTGGCTCGGGGTCTTGGGCATGATCTTCAGCGCTTCTTGAATGGTGTCACGGGAGATGCCACCCCAGACGGTTTCCCACTGGATCACTCCAGAAGTCGGGACGATCTGGTTGGCACCGATCAAGGCAGTGTTGACGGCGGTGAGGAACTTGGAGTCCTCTTCGGCCAACATGTCCTTGATCGCGTTGTCGCTCAGCACCTGGCGGATATCCATCTGCCAGGTACGAAGTTCGTCAATGTCCTTGACGAAACGCGGCGTCACGATGCGGTCGAACATGACGCGGTAACGGGGACCGCGGATGTACACGTTGATCGGCAGCGTGGCGAACGGGATGGAGATGGCCGCCGGAGATCCCGGCTCCTTGTCCACAACAACCACGGGCTTGTCCGTGTCGACCTGACGGTCGAGGTCGTCGTTGCTGACTTGGACGGGCGGGATGATCTTCCGGTAGAAGCCATCCTCACGAACGCGGACACGAGTGAACTCGTTGACTGCGTCGAGAGCATTCTTCTCCATCCCCGGCGTTTCAAGCTGCGCAAACAGCTCTTCGTTCAGGACTTGAACGCTTGAGGGCGAAGACATCGATCAACCTCCTTGATTGATGTTCACTTCCTATCCTTGAAAGTGATGGTTGTTGGGTTAAGCAACGCCTCCTGGCGGCTTCACTACGAAGCGAGACCGGGGAGGAAGTAGCTCCAAAACGACAGCACCTCGACGCCGTGGGCGTTAAGGCCGACAGGACACCCCGGGCTGGCCGCCTGAACGGTGCCTGTCACCTGATTATCGCCTTGGACGTGGCTCGATGCGACGCCACAGATCCACGTGGCGAGTACCGTGACGCTTTGGTTGGTGAGGATTCCTGCCGTGCTCGCGGTGAGCAGGTCGTTGGGCAGGTAGGCCTGGGTCCCGTCGAACTCGGTGGTCTGCAGTTCGTAGCCACCGGTAGCGACCAGACCAGACATAACACCGGTCGGCGCGATGCCATACCAATGTACTGTGCCGGTCACGGGGCTAGTCCCGTCGTTGTAAACGTCGGGGTGGTCCGAACCGTTCCACAGGAAGATCGGCATGGCCGTAAGTTCGTTGCGGGAGAGACCCGTCCGGTTGAGGACGAACTCGCCAACATCGTTGATCACGGCCACACGACCTGCCGGCGTTGCAGTAGCGGACGCAAGCAGCGTGGCGTCCAACTTGGCAGAGTGGTCCAAAGCAGCCAAGTGGAACCAACCCTTGAGGGGGTCCAAGGCGTGCTCGAACATCTGAGCAACTCGTTGGGAAGGCATCGTTGACCTCCATGTCAAGATTTAGGTTTATGCCGCGAACTCTCGCAGCGAAATCGTTCAAAGACAGTTAGGCGGGGGTTCCAGCACCAGCGCCCAACAGCTTGTCGCGGAAGGCCTGCCCGGCTTCCGTCTCATCCTGGTCCGCAATCGCGGCGCCGGTGACGGGGCGAGCCGAAGCCTTCTTTTCTTGTCCGACCGGCTTACCGATGGAGTCAAGCTCCGCGGCATTCCGGTGCTTGGACAGATCACGGATCATCTCGAGGCAAGCCACGTGGCTTCCGGCGAGCGTCTCCGCGAGTGCTTCCTTCTGGTGATCGAAGATACGCTCATTGGTCTCCATGGCGTCAATCGCCTCAGGGACCGCCGTCTTCACTGCCTTCGTGACCGCGGCCTGCTTCTCCAGATTATCCTGGAGCCTCTTGGCAGTCTCGTTGGACATACGAAGATGAGCCAGAATCTTCGGTGCCTGTGCGTCGGTGGTCATGTCAACCTCCGTGAAGTTATACGGTACCAAGTATTAGCCAGGTAGGGCAAGGTGAAACTACTTGCGGCTCCGATTGTACAACTCGAGAACGAAGCCCTTCATGTAGTCTCGGACCTTGCGTTCGGCGCTGCCCTGCTTCGCTTCCGAGAAGCAGAACTTGCCAGAACGGTGGTGTCCGTGGACAGCCGATGCGATCTTTGTGGCCTCGGGGGAGGCTAGGGCTGCCAACTGGGCAGGATCGATGCCGGCTTCCATCAATGCCATGGCCAGCTGCTGCAAAGCAGCCTCGTTGCCCATGCCACCCATCTCCGGTGGGGGTCCACCCATTCCACCCATCTCCGGGCCGCCGCCCATCATTTCAGGACCGCCGCCCATTCCGGGACCGCCGCCCATTCCGGGCCCACCGCCCAGTCCGGGACCGCCGCCCATCATTTCAGGACCGCCGCCCATCATCTCCGGGCCGCCGCCCATCATTTCAGGACCGCCGCCCATTCCGGGACCGCCGCCCATTCCGGGAGCCAACTCGGGACCAGCGCCAGCTCCTTCGAGGCCGCCGCCACTCATGGCAGCCAAAAGCTCTTCGGCGCCCTCCGGCAGCACCTCTTTGCCGCCGTTACCCTCGCCTTCACCTTCTCCTTCAGCGGGTGGCTTCCCGTTAGGGTCCGAACCGCCATCCTCCTCGGTGCCGTGATCTTCACCTTCGCTAGCACCGCTGGTCGGATCGTCGGCCTCACCCTCTCCTGCCTGCTTCTTGAGAGCGGAGATTTCCTGGGCCAGGTGGTCAGTCACGAGGTCGGCCTGATGGTAGGCAGACTTCACGATCTCCTGAATAACGCCGGAGGCGACATCCTCAAGCTTGTCGCCGAGTTCGCCGGCCTGCTCAGCAGTTTTCTGACCGGCCTGTGCAGCAGTCTTCTGATCTACCTGTGCAGCAGCGTCAGCCTGCTTGGAGGCATCGGCAGAGAAGAGGCCATTGGCGATGTCGGCGGTTAGCTCGTTGCCGAGGTCGGCAGCGTTCTTGAGAAGATCGTCGTCCGACATGCCAGTGACGGCATCGGCCGAATACTTCTCGCCGTAGTCGCCCTTGGCCGGATGAGAGGTACCGCCCTGGTCACCCTCACGCTTGTCGCCTTCCAACTTGCCCTTGTAGTCCGATTCTGTGGACGGGTCTTCGCCAGTTGGCTTGGCCTCATCGACGCCCTGACCCTGCTGAGCGTCCGTGGCCTTTGGGGCGTTACCCTCGGTGGCTTCGGGCTTGGAGTCGACGGCGTCTGGGATTTGGTCTTTCACAATCCGCTCGTTGTCAGCGGACTGGAAACCTTCGCTCTTGGGCTGCAGATCGTCGTCCGTCGCCTTCGACGGGTGCGAGGTGCCGCCCTCAGCACCACCCGGATCGGGAATGCCGGTGTCGGCAGTCTTCTCCGTGGCAGCGGCTTGCTTCTCGGCACCGATCTCATCGACCAGTCCCGAGACTCTATCGAAAAGGCTGGTAGGCATGTTGTCCTCCGTGAACTTCGGGCTTTGCTTTTAACACCCGTCGTGATTCATTGTGGACCGAATGCAGTATGCCGTCAACACCTATGTTGATAGCATCTGCCACTTTACCGAACTTGGTTGGCCCTCACGGCCATCTCCTGCATGAATTTGGCATCAGGATCGCCCATATGGGCCTGGAGGAAGCCGAGCTGATACAGGGCGTACTGCTTGGCCAATTCCTCCGTATTGTCGGCCATGGCCACCTTGGTCATGGTCCGAGGGTCGGCCAGTGGGTCCGGATGCCGCAGCGTGGACAGCTGCATCCGTTGGACCACGCGGGGCCGGTCCAGCGACCATTCGGCCGCATGCTTCAGAACCCAGTGCTTGATCCGGCGTGGCGCCGGCCCCCCAGGCACGTAGGGGTTGGTCCGCAGCTCTTCTTCAAGCCGCGGATCCGATGCAAGTCGATTGTAGACGCCCGGCAGCCGATCTGCAACGTGTTCCGTCGCAGTCTTCAAATGTGCATTGTCGGTCAGCATCGCCAGAAAGCTGCCCAATGGCAGAAGACACTTTTCAGCTGCCAGTGCTGTCACAACGTGAGCCAACTTGAACGGGCCCTTCCGGACGTCCGGGATATCCGAGCACAGCGGCTGAACTTCAGCCAGAAATGCCCGATCATGGGGCGACGGATGGGGCTGATCGGCCAGCTCATCCTCAATGTTGATCAGCTGACTGGCGACCTTGAGCTGCCCAACCACCCGCGGATCGGCCCACGGGCCATCTGCGAGCAGCCACAGCGGCGGGGTCACGCCCAGCTTCTCGGCCAAGAACGTGGAGCTGCGGGCCTGCCCATATGTGTCGGCCGCGTCTTTCAGCAGCGTCTCGTAGTCGGCAGCTGTCTTGGCCATGCCCAATGTGTAGGCGATACGATCGGCCGGACGGAACACCTTGCTGATGTCGAAGAACGCCGGATCGGGATTGTCGACAGACAGGGTGTGACCATCGTCGAAGGTCTTGGCAAGATTGTCCTTGCAGCCACCGTACTTGCACATCTCGGGGCCGCAGTATTCGGCCCGGCTCTTGGCCTTGTTGCCGCAGCCAGAGCACACGTCGTGCGACACGCGGCAGGCCATCGAGACCGGGATATCCTCGCCCTTGGCCAACTTCTCCATCTCTTCGTCGGCCACCAGACCGCCGTTGCGGTCAGCTGCCTCCTTCGTAGCGTTCAGCGCCACTAGCAGCTCGATCCGCTTCATATCGCCATTGTAGGCCGTCGCTTTGATGATTCCTCTGCCTTTACTGGGATCTTTGTTCTGGTGATCCCGGTACCAACGAGCATACTTTTTGAATGTCGGATGACATCTATAGCAGACTGCTTCGCGGAAGGCGTCGCCGTTCCGGTTCGAGCCGTAGGCTTCCTGGGCACCAACGGCAAGCAGGTGGACCGGCACTTCGCCCGGGCGGAGCCGCAGACTGGCGATCTTGTCAATGAACTGGACCGACGCACGCTTCACGAAAGCATCCAGATCCACACCACGAAGCCCGCTTCTGGACATCTTGACCTGTTGGGCCACGGGCTCGTGGAAGTTGAACGATCCGGGTGTGATCAGTTTTACGTGTGCCATTACGGAAGCTCCTTACTGCGGTTCTGCTGCAGCCTTAGGTCTGCTTCGGTTCGACGAACTTCATCCTGGGCGTCCAAGTACCGTGCCCGCGTACGTACGTCGCCGCGGCCGGATACCAGACCGCTCTCAATCAGCCCCCGCGTGCCCAGATTGGCCAAAATTGCAAGAAGAGCAGTCTTGCCGCCACGCCGAACCCGGCCACCGCGAATGGCCTTGAGACTCGTCTTGGCTTGGGCTATCTGCGGGCGCCACTGTCCCGGATTGACAGTGTCAGGTTTGACCGTACCGTAGCGTGTCTGTATACCGGCGGCCGGAATCTTCATGGTGCTTAGGCCTCCCATCACGCGTGTGCGACGTGATCCGCGCTTCAAACGATCCAACTGTTCGCGTCCTAGGGCTTTCCAGAAGTCCTTCTTGAAAGGATTGGAACCGCGAGCCTGCGTTCGCAACTGCGTCTCGGCGTCGATGGCCTTTTCCAGATTGGAAGACCTGTCCGGGCCAATCTCCGTCATCACTTGGCTCGTCAACGGTCCGTGTCCGCCGAACGGCCCAAATTTCGTCGCACGATTGCGGAATCGTTTGGCTGCTAGTATCGCGGCGACGCTGGCGGCCTCCGGAGCCAAGTTGTACTGCGGTGGCTTACCAGCCGTGACGCGGCTGATGTCTTCGCCGGCGCTTTCGACGCCAGATTGTGACAGCACTGCCTCACCCAGCGGAGCTGCGCCTTCGCCCAGCCGGCTGATACCCTTCCACAGACGCTCAAGCGCTGTGTTTTCGCCACCCGTGCCGTAGACATCCAATTTGCTGCGGGCATCTTCGGCTTCGGTACGGGTTTTATCTCTGGCCTCAGTTGCTGCTTGCTCATCCAAGTTGGCCTGGTAGCCCTTATTGGCACCCCGCACCAAGCCGTATGCCCCGCCAGCCAGACCGCCGAGCAATCCACCGGTGATCGCCCGGCCCAGCGTATTCTTACGCCGCTTAGGCTGCCAGATTGACGACAAGGCACCAAGACCAGCGCCACCAAGGGCACCGATGCCCATGTTCCAGTAGCTCGGATGAGCGCCGTAGCTCTCCTGGAACTTGCCGGGCAAGTCGGACAGCCAGCTAGCGCCTGCAGCTGGTGCTGCAGAGGCCGGTGGCTCAGCAACTTTGATCAGCTGCTTGGCCTCAGCATAGCTCGTGTTGTCATAGTCCATGTGACTTCCCTGTCGTTACGCAGTGACCGGCTTGAAGACCGAATCGATGATGTTCTTGCTCTCGGGCTTCATCTCCGTGACACCCTGCGGCTTACTCATCGGCGGTCCGAGTTCGCGGAATGGCCCGGGTGCCTGGTTGGCCATCAACTGCTGTGGCATGTCACGATCAATGATTTTACCCTCAACATCGAGTAGCTGGTCAACATCAAACGGATCGATGGCTGATGCCTGTTCCAGGTACTTCCGGATCAATGCCTGGGCCATCACTCGTTGCTGCATAGCCCTGGGCGCCACCTCGGACAGGTGGTTGTACGCCTCCATCACTGCTTCGGAATCGTAGCCGCTGATCACCGGGTCGCCGACCATCATCTCGTGGATCATAGTCTGCATTCGGATTGAACGCAGCTTGTCCTCATGCTCCGGGGATCCCAGCTCCTGCAGCTTGTCCTGTACCAGATCCTCTTGGCTTTTCGGTGCAATCTTTTCGGCCATGCCCCGAGCGGATCCGCCCATGAAACCAGCAAGACTCAGGCCAAGCAGGCCAGCGGCCTCCTTAGTCTGCGACTGATTGTCCCATACTGAGCCTACGATCACGTCCATCTCGGGGCTGAGCCCAAAAGGGCGGAGGGTCTCCGCACGCTTCTCGGGCAGCTCTGCTTCGAGCGTGTCCAGTGCGGACCTCTTGGTGTTGAACTCTGTCATCGCATCGAGAGCCGCCTTGATCAAGCTGTACGGCTCGGCCTCCCAGTCGACGACGTGGGTCATCCTGATTGGAGTGATCTCGCGGGTCTTCGAGAAGTCGGCCGCGTGCTTCACCAGTTTGCCAGCACGCTTGCCAAGGAGCGTCTTGACGTTCAGCCAGACCTCATTGGCATCGTAGCAGCCCGGGCGGCGGAAGTATTCACCAACGGCGTTGACCGTGTCGGCCACGCCGTAACAGGCCGCAATGGCCGCATCCTTGACCATCTGGTGCTCCCGGCGGAGATCGGCCAGCCGAGACACGGCCTTCTTGCCCATTCGCTCCGGCAGGACCGGATAAGGCGACGCCCTGGACTCTTCCGAGCCGCGATCAGCAGCAGCTTTGGTCAGTGCGGCCCGCTGCGCGGCTCTGGCCCGCCGTCTCAACCAGCCCTCAGGAGACAAGTTGTAGTCGCTGGCCACAGCTACAGCGGCGGCCTTCTCGGCCGGAGTCTTGATCTGGGAGGGGAACATCCGCTCCAGGACTTCGCTGGCGTCAGCCAGTGTGAACGAGGCCGCTTTCTCGGTCAGCTTCTCATGGTTGCGGATATGGCCCAGGCTGCGACCGTTGTTGAACGCACGCACCATGAGCCTCACATGGCCGACAGGGATCTTCCGCTCCGTCGCCACCTTGACGATGGCGTCGTTTGGAGACTCACCGGCATTGGTGAGTGCCGCAACCTTGGTGAGCGCCGAGCTGATCCGCTCTTCACTCTCTTTGGTCAGCCTCGGAATTTTAGTCATGATCACCTCGTTCAGGGTACTTTGCAGACTTTACCAGATGTTCGAGCCCGGTGGGTGTCGCACCCACTCCGATGGCGGCGAGCTCAATGGCACGGAGCCGCACGCCGTTGGCTTCCAGCTCCGCTACCTTACCCGTAATCTCGGCGTCCACGCCTGGCCTGTACTTGATCAGCATTCCTGCGAAAGTCTCGGTCAACGACTGTACGTTCTGGGTGAACGTCTCAGTGCCAATACCCGCCTGACCCACCTGCACCTCCAGTGCAAGCAGCTCCTTCCACAGGTTCAGGATCAACTCCCGCGTCTGCCAATTGACAGGCGTCGTGAGGATCGTGATGGCACTCTTGATGTCGACGGTGTCCTTCGTGAAGTCACGCAATGCCGCCCGCAGGCCGTCGTGCGACTCGGTATGCCGCGGCATATTGAACTTGAACACAAAGGCGTCCAGGACTGACGGCCCAAAATGGTACCCAAATAGCTTCCACAGACAGTCGTATTCCCGCTCCGCAAGGCCCGTCTGCACAGCTCTGCCGATCACCGTATGGGTGATAAGACTCGGGGAACCAAGTCGGTCGATCACGTCGAAGAATATCCGCTCATAGATCTCGATGGCCTCCGGATCAATCCCCATTTTATTGGCGATATCATCGAATGACTCTTTTGCCAGCAAACGGGCTTCGAGCTCCCACCGGTGCTCGGTGGGATCGTCGCTGGCGTCATAGAGCGAATATGCTTCGTACATCTCCGGGTAGGCGTCGAGAGCCGCCAGGCGATCCCTGTCAGTTTGGCACCGATCTATCAATCGGCGGAACTTACAGGCTGCCCTGACGACCTCGTCGTCCCGGCCGCGGCTCGGGCGATCGCCCTCTACCAATTCACAAGCCCGCTGCCACCTCCAATCGGGGGGTCGCCGCTTATTGTCGGGACGATTTACAAGGATCGACATTCGGTCTCTCGCTTTTCAAATAGTCAATTGCCGCCTGTAGCCGGACTGGGTCGTCACGAAATCCACCGAGTGCCCTATTACAGTGGCCACACAGCAGCCCACGCACCACGCCTGACGTGTGGTCGTGATCGATGGCCAGTTCGCTTAATCCTACCATAAAGCCGCGAACTCTCCGGCTGACGGCAGATAGCACAAACGCCTTCCTGCTCCTCTAAAAGGCGATCGTACGCCGCATACTCCAAATTCCTGTAGTGGCTGATGCTTGCCGCACTCGTTACACTGCTTCTTAGCCATGATGACCTCTTATCCAGGTTATCTCGGTTAGAGCCGAGCGGGAATTCCAGTTCCTGTCCGGCTCGAAACTTGATCTCATGAACAAAAATGCTAGTTCGATTCGCCGCCCACTTTGGCTTCGAGGGCCAATTCGAACTCCAGCCCCGCCACGTTGGCTGCGACAACGACGTGCAGATACAAGGCCCGGACCGGTACGGTGAATGTGCCCTCGCGGTTCCGGTAGCTCCATGGCCCTCCATCGGCGTTGCCTTCACGTAGCTCTAGAGTGGCACCAGCCAATACGGCCTGCTCCGGAATGATCTTGGCCATGGCCCGCGTCATAGCGTCGGCCGCTTCGAGCGACACGGACTTACCACTACCGACGTCACAGACGTTGCGATCGAACAGGTTCACGTCGAATGCGGTCGGCAGGCCGCTCGACTGCCGCACGATCATCCTAGTGATTTCGCCTTCAGGCGGGAAACCGATCGCCCAGCACTGATTGATCTCATCAGCTGGAAGAAGCAGTTGTGTGCCCTGCGACTCAACAAGTTCTCGCTTGTAGATGTGCATGTTTTACCTCTACATTTCACCTTCGCCGAGATCAACGTCCACACCCTCGTCGGGATAGGGCTCGACGGTCTTTTGCTTGAGTTCCAATGTGATGTCGCCGAGGGACTCGAACGCGTTACGCATGGCATCAGTCATTTCGGGAAGGTTGTTCCCGCCGTACCGATCCTCGAACTTGTCGTGGTGCCAGTACATGTTGAACAACAGGCGGCCAAGGCTGTCCAGACCCTTCATCAAGTTCGACAGGTGCCGGTCGATAAGGGTCTCGTTCTGTGTGCCCTTGAGCAGGTTGGATAGCAACGAAGTATCCAAGACTTCCTTCTGACCAGTCTGAGAGGCCTGCATGATCTGGTTGGACATCATCGGCTCGGCCGGTGTGGTCATATCCGGACGCTGTTGCTGCGGCTGCATCCCATCGACCGGAATCTCCTGGACGTCACCGTAGGTCGCCGGAACGCCAGAGCCCATGAACTGGTCGAGGCCCATCTCTGGCTCGGGAAATGCCGGGGCTGATGGCGGATATCCCAACTCCTGATAGGGCTGGGCGATCTTGACCCGGCACTTGATGCCACGGTGAAGGCTGGCTTCCTTGAGGATCGCACGGGCAGTCTTCTCACGCAGACCGTAGTCGCGGATCAGATGGATCATGGCGCCCGTCGGCGTCATACGGCTTCCATCAACCATGGCCTCGGTGCCATTGTTGAACACCCGCAGCTCCTCCGACGTCTTGTAGATGCCGAGCTGCAGATCAACATGGCTGCCGGGTCGCAGGGCAGGCGGATCGCTGGAGTCTTCCGAGCCGCCCGGGCACGGGGCAGTACAGTTGTGCAGCTTCTCCTCCTTCGGAAGATCCCTGATCTTCAATGCCTTGGTGCCTGTCGGGCAATACAGACTGCAAAGCCGAGCCACAAACCGGTTACCTTTGATCCGGTTCAGTACTACTGAGTCTACCCCCTCGCAATCACTATCGTACTCATACCGGCGCTCGGCGACAGGGGATAGATGGTCAGGACGTCGGCTGCCGTAACGATTACGCCAGCGGACCTCATAACATTTTTCGTCGCCTTCAGCTGGAAGAGTCTTCTCCACCTCAAAGACGCTGGTGCCCTGTCCGTTTGGCGCCAGCAGAACGTACATAGCATCGACGTCGAGGCTGTCTGTGTCGGGCAGTTTGTCGAACCAATCACGATACGTCTCGCCATCGTACTCCTCAGAGACAAAAATTGCACCGGGGTGTGTTTCAGTCCAGGCCTTTGATCCCTCACCATCGATCCGGACCAGCACGCCGTTCGGCTTGGTGCCGCGGGCGTTGAAAGGTGCATGGATGTAGAGGCACTCCTCAAAGGAGTCGGGCTTGCACAAGACCTGGTAGATGCCGGTATCGTCCGGGTTCATCAGGCTGAGCGGCTCCTGTACGCGGTAAGCGTGGGAGACTTCATCTTCGGTCCGCTCGTCGGAGACGAATACCCCATCACGCTTGAGGTTCTGGGCCTGCTTCTCAGTGAGGCCATCGCTGCAATGTCGTGCATGCACATCACTGCTATCGTCGTACGTCCAGATCTTGAGTTTGCCGTTCAGTTGATCGCGAGCCAGCCCAGCGGCCGTTTTCTCAGAGACGAGGCTACCGGTCGTGTGCCGGCGCTTCTTCTTCCTCTTTTTCTTACCCTTCGGAGCGGCAGAGCATGCCGTCTTGGCGGTCTCGATTGCGGTTTTGATCATGTCCGTACCGTATAGATCCGTCACTGGCCCAACCAGTTGCGGATAACGGTCGAGAAGCTCGAGGAAGGTCGTGGCAGCATCGGCGTTCTCCTTGACCAGGTCGGGCACCTGCAAGTCCAGGCCGACATGGCGGCCGAGAGCGTGCATCAGGCCAGGCATGGCGGGTGCCAGCCACTCTGGCAGCGCCGAAGCGCACTTGTTCCGCGGGGACTCGCGGAAGACATCCATGTTCGGCCGGTCGACGCCGAGCATGGCCAGGTTCGGCTTGACCTCTTCGCCGATGACATTAGGCTTCCGGTTCAACACATAGTTGATCCAGTTCTCCTTCATCGGCACGAAGGTATCCGATTCCTTCAAGTAGAGAAGTTCGTGACCCTTCAACTCACCGTTCAGGAAGAACACCGGAGCATACAGTAGTTGGTGGCCCACGCGGAAACCGAAGATTCCAACCGCGCGATCGTTGTCTTCGTTCTTTTCGAGCAGCTGGAAGCCCAGCTCGTGGTCAAGGAGTTGGGGTGCTCTATCTCGAAGATAAGCATGGGCAAGGTTGCTCAGGGCCTGCTCGAAAGGGACACTTTGGCCATCACCACCCAGCTCGGCACGCTTAATGTGCGGGCTACGTCGATGGCTACGCAGGGCTTGGCGCCAGTACGCGACGCTGTTTGACCTCGTCATGTTCGACCTCCGTGTCGTGCGGGCAGTACCCGTATCTGGCCTTTGACCCGTTGCAGTTGGAGCACAGAACCTGGAATCCTTCCGCAGACGGGGTCATTTCATTGCTACATCGTAACAGATCCGCGTAGATCTATGCAATCTAGGTCTTCGGTGGCCTCAACACGTCCCGCGGCCAGCTCCGCCCGAATTCTGAGCCCGCAGCCATCGCCGGGACAAAACTGGTGCTACGGGTGTCCGAGATCGCACCGCGATGGGTGGCACTCAGCAGACTTTTCTTCTGGTTTGAACCCAGAAACCGGGTCATCCAGTCCGGATCATGCCCGATCGACGCCATTGCACGGACCATGTGCGGCCGAAACGGCGGCTCTTCATCATGAACTTCGAGCTCCTGGACTCCAAATTCATCGAAAAGTGGCAGCATTGACGGGGTCACACGCGTGCCGATCGTGTAGTGGAGCACTGGCCGTTCCAAATACCTGCCTACAGCATTGCGGGGGTGCGACGGCCGAGAGCCGTCGCGGGGTACCCAGTTCGACTCCAGCTGCTGGTACGGAACGACGTCACCCGGGATATGGTTCTCGTCCTCGTCAACCATCTCAACATGGTCGATCAGGCTCCGTGCCAGCAACTCAATGTTGCGGCGGTTGGCGTACATGCCGCCTGCCCGATACGCATCTGCAAATGTATCCATGAAGTACCGACGCCCCTCGCCGATACCCTTGTGTTTCACGATCTCTCCGGGGTTGGGGATCCCATCAGAGATGATGTCGCCCGCCTCTACGATGTCTCCCCGTTCGACCTTGAGGTCGAATCCTGGCAACACGAAGTGGCGCTTTCCTCCGATTGTGATGTACCGGCCACCTGCCGGCGCTTCATCGATGGCCGTCACCCGCCCGTCATTCTGTGCATGGGCCGCCCCGCCTTTGAAGGTTCTAGGGACCTGCACGAGCTGGTTGACATGCTGGAAGCCGGTGACTGCCTGGGCTTCGCCTTTGACACCCCCAGAGTGCTTCGAGCTGAGCTGCCCTTGAGTAAGTTTCTCAGAAAGCGCTTGTGCCGCCGCGACGCCAACCATGTCCCCGAGAGGAGACAGGCCACCACGCTCCCTAACGCCAACATCACGGCTGTAAACCCCGGTGGCAGGACCACCCACAGTTGGGCTCCGAACAAGAATACGTTTGACACCTTGGTTCTCCAAATCTCCCAGAATCTTCGGGGTAAGCGTGGTGTTTCGCTCGTAACCGCCGACTGGAGATGCCAGCAATGCTCCCTCACTGTCGACGTCGGACACATACACAGGCAGGCCGCGAAAAGGCGTTCCATCCTCCGCGTCCTCGTCATCATCCACAGCCGTGACGATGAGTCGATGTGCCAGTTGGTTGAGCTGCTTGCTGAAAAACCCCGCATCTTGCGTGGCGAACTTCACGTCGATCAGCCCCTTACGGGCACCATAGGTCGACGCCCAGAACTCTGCGGGCGGCAAGCCCTCAGAGAAGCTCGTTTGGACCGGAAACGGGATCACATTCTCATGGTGATCGACGTAGAGCATGTCGCCGCCGATCAGTCGCTTGAGGTTGGCGGGCTTGCCGCGAGCCCCTGACAGCACCTGATCTGCCAGCGGATTCTTGGCTTTCCGGGCCTCCTCCAGGATCTCCTCCTGAAGGCGTTCGTGCTCGACAGCGGTGGCTTCTATGATCTTCCCTTCTTTCTTGTCGTCGCTCCATTCCTTGGCCAGGATATCACGGATGCGGCGATTCAGCCGCTGCCGCGACATATGGACAGCAGGCGTAGGACGCAGATGACGCAGGCCGAAGGAACCTCCACCGGTTGTATAAGCAACATCTCGACCCACGTCCGAGAGGCGTTTAGCAATCTCACGATACCGCTCCGGATATTCGTCTGCGATTTGACGTAGTACGGCCTTGATGCCCTTTTTGTCCATGACGCGAGTGTAGTCACGCATGTCCCCGGGCAATGCCTCATTCGTTATCAGTTGCCCTATTGTCGTCCTGATCACCGGGCTAACTCCCTGACGGCGGCGTCCACAGCGTACCAGGTGGCTTCGGCAGTTCGTGGTCCATCATCTCGCTGATGACGGTCTCATTGATGCCCATTGAGCGAAGGGCACGGTTCATGGCGTCGTCGCCATCGCCCCGGTGGACAATGAAGAAATTCCCAGGACCGACCTCCATCGCGACGCAAATCGCTTCCTCATTCGGAGCCCGGATCACGACCCGAGTTGCCTCGATTCGCTCTGGATTACCTAGCCTGTTGTGCAGCTCAACGATCATTACTACTTCCCCAGACTGCGAGACAGGGCGGCCAGGGCATCGAGCTTCGACTGGCTACTCACGAAATCCGGCTTGTCGGCAGCGACCGGCGCCCGAAACAGGGAGAGCACATCAGAAGCTGGCTTCTCGACGCCACCGCCGCCAGCGGCGGGCTCGATCGGACCGACGGGTGCCGCTCCGCCGAGAGCAGGCAGCCCAGCCTGTTCGGCCTCACCGCCCTGTCCGAGGGGCATACTCTGTGGCATTTGACCCTGGGCGGTCATGGCCACAGCGCCATCGTCCAGGATGTCGGCAGGCATCTCGACACCGGTGTGCTTCATCATGTGTGTCAGGAGCTTCCGCACGCGGGCCAGTTCCATGTAAATAAAAGTCGGGTCAATTTTTGGTTTACCGCCGGCTGCGGGAGCGCCAGGGGCCGCGGGGGCTGCCGGAGCAGCACCCGGAGGCATCATGCCCATCCCTCCAGCTGCAGCCATTGGATCCACTGCGGGCGGCATTCCGCCTGCTGCCGCAGCCATCGGGTCACCTGGCGGCATTCCCGGCGGCATGCCGCCTGCTGCCATCGGATCACCTGGCGGCATTCCGCCGGCGCCCATTGCCGCAGGATCTGTGGCGCCCTGTGGTACAAACGCTTTTTTCTCATTTTCACCCCGCAACCGCCACGCGGCTACGTCAAAAAGCGTCTCGTTGATTTGGTGCCTAGGCATAAACTTGCTCCTCAGTTATGGGCCTTGAGATATGCTACCATCCTCAGCAGCAGCTCGGCATTGTCATCCACTTTGCCCAGTACCACGTTACAGCGGTTACAAAGCAGCTCGCGTATCTTGCCGGTCTCGTGGTCATGATCCACTATCAGCTTACCGAGATTCGCTCCGCTAGACAATTCCTACTCCAGGATCTCGACTCGTTGCCCAACACCGATCTCGCCGCGTTGATAGGCAGTGATCGCATCTTTTTTCGACTTGAACACCCGGGGCGGATACGACTCAACCTTAGTCGAAGCCGCCCACAGGCCGCCGATGTACTCTTGGCTCGGCATGTAATGCACGTCGAAATCGCTCACGGCGAACAGGTTCTTCGACGGCATGAGTGTCGCCTTGGCCTCTTCCACAGCGTCGTCACTGGACGGCACATGAAACTGCATCGCATCGCCATCGAAGTCGGCACCAAACCCACCGACGACCAACGGCGGAATCTCGAGCGTACTCGATGACGTCAGCTGCGGCCAGAATGACATCACACCGTAGCGGTGCAACACCGGCGCCCGGTTGATGATCACAGGCCGCACGCTCATTTCGCCTTGCAGCTCCCGCAGGGCCAGCGGTGTACGGTCCTTAGCTTCTTGCATGGCCTTGATCTTACCCATCCCCCGGCGGACCAGTCGCCGCACAACGAACGGCTGGTACAGGGTCCAAGCCTCGTCGATGGGCAGCCCTACCTGGTCCATATCGAGATTGGGGTTCGGAATGATCGTGGCCCGCCCGACCAGGTCGACCGTGCTGCCGAGCAGCTTACGCTGGACTGTGCCAAACTTGGGGCTGCTGCCGAAGACATGCTTGAGGATACCTTTGATGTCTTGCTCTTGGAACTCGGGCGAGATCGGACTGCCGAGGCCCGTAACGCCTCTGAACGCCTTGTAGACCGCCAGCCGTTCGTCCGACACGTCGTCAGTGATCTCGGACAAATCCTTCAGGTTCTGCGTGGCCTCCAAGACTTCTTTGTACAGGTAGTTCGCGTCGTTCACCAACCGCGTATTGGTATCGGCGAACAACGAAACAGGCCGGAATGTGGGCGGCAGCACAGGCACACGATCCATCATCCAGTCACGAGGGTGCTGGTCATTCTCCTTGGCCGATTTGAGGTACTGCAGCCGCCTGACGGCCCTGTCGCGGTATGTCTTCTTGCCGCTAGCGATCTCGGCGCGGGCCCGCTCCAACTCTTTGTCGAGATTGATGTCATCCAGCGCCTGCTGGATACCTTTTGGGCCGGTCAGGTGTTCCCGGCCGGGCACGTCCTCTTTGCCGGATAGAATGGTCTCGAACTGCTTCTGGGTCAGGCCGAGAATGCGACGGATCGGCTCTTCCATGACCGGATTCGGCAATGGTTCGTGCAGCTTGATGAAGCTCCAACGGGTGCCTCCGTGCCCGCCGGTGAGCGACTCGTCGAACATGCCGCCCTTGATCGGTGTGAGTTTGCTGATCCGCCAGTCGACCGTCTCGGAGTTCCTGATCTGGCGGTCGCCGGTCAATTCCTCGGCGCCCTGCCCAGTCATGGCCATGATCTGCAGCTTGCTGCCGGTCTTGACCGGGTTGATCCCGGCTCCTTGCAGCTGGGCCACGAACTTTTGGTACATAAATGGGACTTTTGGCTCGGGGGGTGTGTATCCCGACATAAGCATGCGCCAGTAGTCCTCGTTCCGCTGGCCGCGGATAATGCTGGCGTCGCGAATCGTCTTATAGGCACCGTGAGAGAGCAAGGCATTCAACTCCAGCATGCCGACTCGCTTCGAGCCAGAGGGCCCACCCTTGGCCGGCGCTCCCTCAGCAGTATAGCCGCCGCCTGCCGCCCGGCCTTGCAGCTTGGCTTCGGCCGTGTGGTGCAGCTTCATGATGAACCGGTTGCCGACGTTGATGCCCTTGATCGTCCGGCCGGTCTTTGGATCAGTCAGGTCTTCTGTGTCGCTGAGCCCATGCTTCCGCAACTCCCGCTCTGCAAACTCCCGCAGATCGTGGACCGAGTCGAAGTCGATCAGCTTGTACGGCTTGCCGGTGATCGCGGCGATCTTACCAAGCTGGGTCTCGATGATCTGTGCCGGGTTTCCGCGAGAGATGATGCCAAGCGGGTTGAGCAGGACTTCGTATGGCCGCTTGTCCGGTCCGTGGGGCATATCCTCGTCCGGAATGATGGCCGCCACGACACCTTTATCACCATAACGGCCGGCAAACTTGTCACCAATCTGCGTCGGATGGATCGACTTGACGATGACAGAGATGCTTCTCTTTCCCTTGTACACATCGGTCACGACGCCGGGAGAGTGATGCTCCCACATGACTGAGGAGTTCGCCCAAGAGGCCTTCCGGCGGCCGAGCTTCGGACCGGTCCTCCGCTCCTTTACGGCCAAGACCAACGGCTCATCCATGTTCACCGTCTGTCCGATCCGCAACACGCCATCGTCGTCATATTTCTCAAGCAGCTTCCGGTCGTACTCGCCGGGAAAGATCGCCAGGAAGGCATTCTTGCTCGCACGCGTACCTTCGGCCAGATCGAGTTCGTGCTGATACATGTGCTCGGAACTGGCCCGCTGAGCAAATGACTCCGAGATTACGATGGCATCCTCGAAGTTGTAGCCTTTGTAGGGCAGATAGGCGACGCGGGCATTCTTCCCTAGGGCAGTTGTTCCCGCCCGGTCGGTGAAATTCGAGCTGGCGATAATTTGGCCGATCCGGACACGATCTCCGGACTTAACAGTGGCGGTGTTGTGGACAAAGGTCTTTCGGTTGTAGGGATGGTTCTCATACAGCTCCTCATAGTGGATCTTCCGGTCCTTTCCCCTAATCTTGATATAGCCGGGCATGACTTCCAGCACGGTGCCGTCGACACGACTTTCCACGGCGCCCATATCGACGCCAAGCAGATCCTCAAACGACGTATTGTCCACGCCCGGAACGCCGGACTGCACCAGCGGCGCCTCCGGATCGGTCAACGGCAATGCTTGCGTGAGCATCCGGCTGCCCATCGACACTCGCTGTCCGAATGCGGCGGCTTTGAGCGGCACCATCGACGCCAACGGACCGAACGCCTCGGTCATGTGGCCAAGCTGATAGTCAACACGCTTCCGCGGTACGTATTTCAGCTTGCCTTGGTGCTGGGCTCGGACAAACGGCTGGCCACTTTCGAGTTCCCCCGGAAAGGCGACAACGGCATCGGCGATATCCTGCGGAGACTTCCAGACGATCTTGCCGGTCCTAGGATCAATGAATCGAGAGTAGAGACGGCCGTCGTCTCCTTTGAGGGTCCGGATCGATACCCGAGAATCAATTCCAATCTTCCCGGACTCTGGCGTATGGACAGGATCGATGAACCCGAGATGGGAAGGTTGTACATTACGGGCCTCGTCAGGGACGGAGTCGCTTGTCGGAATACCGCCCTCGCCCATCCGCGTCACGCGGACACGTTGGTCATACAGCTCGGCAGGGTTAATTTCTTCAAGCGGATTACCGAGCTTGGTGTCCAAGATGGCCCCGCGAACCATCTTCTCGTACAGTCCGGGTGGCAGTCTCTTGAGGCTACCTGGCAGCGTGGCCCGCCACAAGGCCCGCCGGGCTTCGACGTTCGCCTTACGGATCCGCTCGGCGAACAGATCCTCTGGACCGATCGTCTTCTGGAACGCCATCGCGTCACGATCATCGGGATTGTCTTCGCCCTTGTGGACTCGCAGCAGTTTCTGTGTGGTTGCAAGAATGACCTCGGGATCGACCTTGGAGTAGTCCTTACCCAGCGTTCGCTTCGTGACTTCCGGGTCCAGTTCCATCTCGGCAAAGGCGTTGCGGATGGCCTCGTGCATCTCATCGTCGTCGGTGGCCATGCCGCTGTGTACCAGCTTCTTGTAGAGCTTTCTCAGCGTGCCTGGGTCGCTCTTCTGCGCGTTCGCAACGAAGAGCTCGTTGCCCCAGGCTTCCCGAATCTGTCTGTCCGTGGCACCCAGCGATCTGAGCACCGGCATCAATGGCATACGGGCTTGTCCGAATTGAATCCGAAAGATACCTGTCTCAGGGTCCAGGAAGTAGCGGTGGCCATATCCCCGTGCTACGTTGACATGGGATTCCAACTCTCCCGACTCTTTGATCCGGGTGAAGATCCCAGGTCGCAACCGCATCTGGTGAGACAAGCTGTACTCGTTGCCATTGAGAATGAATGTGCCACGGGACGTCATGTGCGGAATGCTGGCCAATGTGGCCTGCTTCTCGTCCACGACCTGCTGGGCTTCATCGCTCGTACGCAGTCGCCAAGTACCACGAAGCCGCCGTCCTAGCGAACGACCCTCGAGCACGGCCCGCTTTTCGTCAGCCTTACTGTAGGTTTTTGGGCCCGCGTATTTGGGGTCGACCAACTCCAGCGTGTATTTCTGGTTGGAGACAGGCTGGTACTGCTGGACTGCGGTGAGTGCATTCCGGTAGATCGCAGAGCGTGTGGCGTCCACATCGCCAAACGCCCGTGTTCCGAACGGGGCGCCAGCATTATCCAACAGCGGATTCATTAAACGATCTCAGTAGAGGGCGTCAGATAGATGGGAGTTACGCCGCCAAACCGCTCCTTGGACCGACGTTTCAAGGCCTCTTCGGCCACGAGTCGCTGGTTCCGCTTCTTGAAGTAGTCGTAGCTGAGTTTACCGCTGGCCATCGCCGACAACACGGCATAGCTCAGCAAGACACTTGTTGCTACACCACCAATGTCGGAAAAAGCGGCAGTCTTTTCCGGTCCAGCCGTAGCCAGTTCAGCCAGTTCATCCAGCTCTGCTTCGATACCTTCATCATCGGCGCCATGCTTGGCCACGGTCTCCCGAAGCAACCGCTCGTGCTCTTCTTTGGTGTCTTCCAGGCTGCCGGATAGCTCCGACCTGCGACGCATGTCGAGCAGCTTGTCGACGACCTTCCAGCCGCCGTACCCGGCTATCGCCATGGCCGGCAAGCCCAATGCCCACAACGCCGGCACTGTGTGTGGGCCGGTGGCTCTGCGGCCAAAGATGAAGTTCTTGCCCCACGGCAGGCCTTCGGTTGTACCCTTGAGGGCATCGTAGAGCTGGGCACCAACATGCCCGGCAGACTTGTCGTGTGCAAGCTTCTCTTCCTCCTCTTCCGGAGGTAGCGCCATGCTGATCGACTGAAAGCTGGGTGTGGGCTCGAAGGTCGACTCCGGCCGCATCATACGCATGAGACCTAGGCCGCTGCGGCCCAGCATGCCGGCGCCAGCAGCCAAGAGGATCATCCGCCACAGTTCCGCATTGGCCATCTGGCCTGAACGCATCGCCGTCTCGGCGTCCGGGGAAAGCCATCCCCCAACCTTCTCGAGATCAAGCGTCGCGAGGGCGTCGTAGGGTGAAGTTGGTTGAGCTTCCATGCCCGTTACTCCCTGCTGTTTGCGGTTGCGTGGGTGCCATTACGAAACACTGGGTCCACTCCAAGTAGATAACGGGCCATTCCTTGTCGTCGGGCCATTTCCGATCTTCTTTGTCCCGGACGAACAACCCGTTGCGGATGCGATCACGCACCCAGTTGTAATACTCACGGTCCTCTGCATTGTTCAGGTCAAAGACCTGCTCGTATGCTTTGCCTACGACCGGCAGCTCCTCGACTTCGTGCTGCTTCAATGACGGAGCGATCTCCCCCAGAAAAGGGAATCCGTTTGCTCCTGGCCATTGCAGCGGACCGACATGTCGATCGTGCTGCTCGCCGTGGTACTTGTGCGTCGCCTCATGCATCCTTTACACCGCTCCCATTGCGGCCTGCCGGGCGTGGAGACGCTGCAGCCGTTCTATAGCACGGCCGTACTCGCTGATCTCCTCCCGCGTGCGGGCCTCGTCTATGTCGTACGTGTCGTCCTGTGCCTTGGCAAGGACAGCACCGCCGCCCAGGCCGATCAGCGGAGGCGCCAACAGCGCCAGCGGCCATGTGGCACCCCAGATGGCTTTCAGGGTGTCAAGCGTCATCCCGCCGGCGCCTTTCAGGGCGCTAAGCGTCATCCCGTCGCCTGTCTTGAGCATGAACTTGGCATGCACGATCCGCTGCATAGTCTCTTCCTGCGACAGCCCGTCTGCGGCACACTTCTGCAGGAATCCGATTTTGAACGCTTCCTTGGGGGTCATTTCCTACCTCCGTGTGGGAACCGCCTGCCGCATCCGTTCGGCACGCCTAGGTGTAAGCATGTCTGCCGACCCGATTGTCAGATCCGGCGTCACGGTGAGACCGTCTCTGAGCGTATCGGCCGGCGTTCGGCCTTTCTGCCTGATCTTGAGCGGAACTGTGCCCGGCATGGGCGGCAGCTCATGCGGCAGCACCAGGACAGACTTCTTCCTCCGGTGCTTGACGACGTGATCCAGCACTGATGGGTCAGTCGGGTCGCCTTGGGCTTTGGCCAACTTGCAGGCGGTCTTGGCATCATCGAGCATCTGGCGAAGCTGCCTTCGCTTGGACTCGTACTTGTCAGGCTCCTGCATGTATGCAGCGATCGCTCGCTTTATAAATTCTGAGGCAGATATTCTCCAGTGATACTGCTCAGTGTTGCCGCTGTCTGCTGCGAGTTCAGTGTCGATGAGCGAAATCATGCCTCTTTCTGCAAAGAACTCGAAGCGTGCAAACCGGTAATGCTTTCCTTCGTTCGGTGGCATCGTGCTTCTCCAGATACTTATGGGGGCTTGCTGTCAGCGGACACCGACGGCAAGCTTGCTTTATGATACTACATCGGGCAGCACGCGTCATGAGGGATACCGCGTCGCCCGTCCTGACAGCACTGCCAGTACCTCAGTTAGCCAGCATTGCGACTACAACCTCATGTGCGATACGCAACAGGGCATATGTCTCTCGATTATTCTCGCCCGCCCAGTCACAAAAGTCCACTATCGTGTCGTCCATCAGTATGACAATGGAGCCCGGCACGAGACGATCCGTCAGCAGTGGAAGTACCTCACGGGCGTGGGCGGCCAGATAGAGGAAGGCAACATGCTCGTACCGGCGTTGGAGCAACTCCGTGATGGTTGTCGTGATATTGCCTGGCAGCGTAACGACGTTGTCACGCGTCGGCTTCGGGCCGTCCATGCCGATGTTGTAGATGATGAGTCCGCGGGTGTGCCCGGAGAGGTCATCGAGCATGTCGGCTTGCGGGGCGCCGATAGAGATGGTGAGCCCCTCGGTGATGGCCTGATGCCAGGCCGCGGCCAATAGCTGCAGAAATCCGCTGCTGTACTCCGGTGATGCGAAGAACTGGCCAGGACTGCAGGCAAGTTCCTCCGGAATCTCGATCTGTGGTTCGAGCGGGAACTGGGCCTTCTGCGTCACCGTGCGGCGCTTGGCCCGGCGCCACCCATGCCGTTTTGCGATCTTACGGCGTTTCTGTGCCATTTTGTGCTCCGCATTAGCAGGAAACGCTCCATGCTGTTGTAGCACAACAACAGCCAGACCTCAGGAAACAGGTGCCGCGTCGCGAATCCTAGCCGTCGCTGTCGCTAGCTTCAGCCTCAGCCTCTGCCTCTGCCTCTGCCTCACTACGCGGTATGAGCCGCAGGCCGTATCTGATCGGCTTCCCTTTGACCGTCAGCTCAATATCCATTCCATCGATGACCTCTTGGATCAGCTCGGCAAGCAGGTCGGCGGTGTCGTCGACCTTGGCATCAGCGTTGGTTAGGGTCTGGTCAATGCGATTCCGCAACCATCCCTTGAGTCCGCGGCGACGCGACATGAGATCCTCCGTTGTAGATTGACTGGTTAGAGCTTGGACGGCATAAAGAAACCGCTGATTTGCCAGGCGGGCTCAGCGGAGGCCTTTTTGGATTCTACTGCCTTTGGCAGAGAACAGCCGCTTAGAGAAACATCGGGAGGATCTTCATGATGAACTCCACGAGCTTCTCCCAGTCGATTCCTTCGCCAACCTTCACCCAGTTGATCTCCGCAGATGCATCAACCTCGGCTACCGAGACCAGCCTGCATTCCACGGCCGCGGCGAGACACACATCGGCCATCTCGTCAGCCACGTCGTCAGATTGCATATTCAGGAGCACCTGACCACGCTGCAGCCGCGTGATTGTGCCCTCACGTACCGCTCGGCGTGCAGCCCTACGGACAGCCCGCCGGAATCCACGTCTTTCTCTTGTCGACTTCGACATTTTTCTAGCTCCAAGTGAAAGGAAAGATGATTAGCGGCTACCTAGACGCTAACCGTAGATACTCGTGGGGCATACGCCTCGTCGGGAATACCCCGCAAGCCCGTCATCTCGATCCGTCCGTCACTATGACTATTCCAGTCAATCCAACGGAGATTATATCGCTCATGTGGATCCCAGACCACCCCAACACGCGCCAAAGCGTGGCTCCACCAGTTGAACGCCTCGTAAAGCGGAAGACCGCCCACCAGCAACGATGCGCATTGCTGAGCCATGTACTCGGGATCGGAGCTGTCTGTGTCCGTCCACTCGTGCAGCTTGTGCTTCAAGGCGTCGGCCTCCCAGCCTTCCTTGAACGTCCGGTGATTGGTCGTGCCGTCCTTGACGAACTCGGCCGAAGCGACGCCACGTTCCCATACCCCCTGAATGGCTGACGCCAAATAGTTGCCGCGGTTACGCCAGCTGACAAGCCAGCCCAACGACGCCGGGCCGAGGCGCCTGTACGGCTGATTCTCCATCAGCCGCAAGACTTCGATGCACAACGTGATGCCGTACGCCCAACAATAGTTGGTGCGACCCTGACTGTGGGGTGCATGGTTGGCGGCTTCGAGGTAATGGATCGGCATCTGCCGCCTCCGATTCGCCTCGGTGATACGCTCCTCCATGTCATCCCACGGGATGAGCACGTCCAAGGTGTCCTCGATGGGCACCATACCGGCAGCCCGGGCCGCAGGGCTGCCGTACAGGATCGTCCTTTTGATGATCCCGTTCTCCGGCAGGAGATCCCGCCAGTTGTCGTCGTCAATGCGTATGATCGCCATTACTTTGCTCCATTCAGAAAGTTTAGCACCGCAACCTCGTCGGCCATCAACGGGAAGGTCTGCACTTCACCCCCCGTCATAGCGCTGATGCAGAGGCGAGGTAGTGCCTTGCCCTTGCACGCCGCCAGGTAGGGCGCCACCGTCTCCGGCGCTTTGCCTTCGCTGTCGACGGCGCCTTGGTCGATGATTCCGCCAGGGAGGATTTTGTGGCCGGCTGCGACGACTTGTTCACGGAAAGTGAGGCTTTTGATGATAGACTGCTGCTCAGATGATAAGTTATCGAGATCGGCGGACTCGTAGACAATGACCACTTGCCATTTCTGCCCTGGCGGAAAAGGCGGATCTGGTCCAGGCATTCCATTTTGAAGAACCGCCTCAACAACATCCGACTGGCTGTCCACTGCCACAGACAAGACGATGCGATATGTCCCAGATATTGGCGATGCAAAGGCCAAGAACTGGCCATTCTCGAACACTCGCCAAAGGCCATCAGTGTTCTTGTCCGCCAACACGAGCCAGTCGTATCCCGTTCCTGTTGAGCCGCCGGCATCGAATACCACCAACTGACCGGCTATCGTCTCGGCCGGCCCGTCGATTACCGCCAGAACTACCGGAACAACCGCCGGAACCGGCGGTTCTGCAGCTATCGCCGTGTATCCGATCGTGTGGATAAGCAGCATAAGGCTAAAAATCAGGCGTCTCATCGCACATTTCCTCCAAAAGGACTCGTGTCGTGGATCACTGTAGTATAGCAGACAGCCTCGTCAGGCAACAGATCCCTGCAACGTGAACATGTAATGCAAAAGTGGAGAACGGGCGAGGGCACCTGGCGACGTGTAGTGGTCAGGCATGTTCTTCACGACATCGGTGAAAGCTTTCCGCAGCGCCCAGGCCACCGCTTCGCTACAATACGGCGGCCGACTGCGGTCCTCCAGCTGATCGTCGGTTGGCGGACGGAAGAAGATACGCAGTCCAGGCAAGTGGACCAATGCCGTCCACCACAGATGCATCATTCCATACTCGCCAGGCCGGCAAAAATCCTGCATGATTGCGACGGCCAGTTTCCGACTTTTCCGCTCGAGCACCTTGGTGCTGCTCGTCAGGGACTTCAGGGCCTCGTTCCACTCGTAGACTGTGTGGAAGTCCGATACCCGATACACATGGATCCGTCCCGGCCATTTCTCGACATAGGATGAGAGACTCGTACCCTGGCCACCAGTTACACGCATCTCGTAGACCATCAGGCGGCTATACCGGCTCTCGGGATTGCCGTTAGCCCAGCCGGCCAGTCCTACATGCGAATAGGTCGACAGCCCGGCGATCTTGATCAGGCCGGGTATCAGGCCGTGACCAGAGTACAGAAGCACGTCGGCATCGCGAATGTGCTCACGTGCTTCGTTATACGGAAGTTCAATCCGATCGTGTGCAGATGGCATCCTCTTCCTCCCGAGTCAGCTGCTTTGCAACAAACTGGCCCATCTCATCGATGAAGGGCTCATATGCGATGCTGCTACGTGCGTGATGCTCTTCAAGCGTCGGGTACTTGCCGGACGCCATCTGAGCCCGCATAGGTTCCGTGGCGCTGTGGTGGCCGATGAAAGATGGATGGGCACAGTGAATCCGCGTGGGTAGATTATGAACACCGCGGATCACCAAATCGACGCCGCGATATTGTACCTGATGGGCAGCCGGCAGCTTCGCATCGCTGAAATCGATCACAGTGGTGATCTGCTCGGACGTTGATGGCTTCGCCGCTCGCTGAAAATGCCGGGCCAGCACGTGTTCGTTGATTGGCCTGGCCGCTCGACGCTTGTGGCGATATATGGTCGGTCTGCGGCCGGCCGTAGACCGATTCTTGTTGAGCTCAGCCGCTCTCCGGAGATATTCATCTCCAGACATACTTCCATCACGCATCTTCTACTCCTTTACACCATGCCGATGATGCCGCGGATGGCCCCCGCAAGCAAGCCGGCTCTCTGGATTCCTTTCTGCAGAGGTTCGGTCAGGCCCATGAACTTGGCGGCGAGCGAACCAAGATACCCGTAACCGTAACCGAGCCCCGCGTTCGCAGCAACACTTGCCACGTCACGCGGAGAGACCCAGCGAGAGCCACGCATGGCTCCGGCGGCTGCAGGCAAACCCGCAACGATCGCCTTTTCTGGATGCTCCAGGAACGGGTCTCTCATTACAACCCGCCCCCACTCGTCGGTAGGGATGGCCTCAAGATACTCAGCGCCGGCCAACGCGTGCTTCTCAAAGTCAGCGGCCGGGCATTCTACGCCAAGTTCCGCAGTCAGTCGGTCCAGCACGCCGGCAAGGTGGCTGGAGGCTCCTGGTTTGTTGTACCGCTTGTAATACTCGGGATCTGGCACCGGGCCGTACTGGCCGGTGCTCGGGCTGTCGGGGTAGTCCCACTGCCGCGAGCCCGTGTTCCACTTGCCGCCGACGGTCATGCGGGCCATGTCCGAACCGGCAGCGTAATCAGCTTCGGGAATGCCTACTGTATCCGCATATGGCTTGCCACCCTGTAGCGGCTGTTGGGTGACCAGCCCCTTGATGCCCTGATGCTTGAGTGCCGGAACGCCATGCAACAGAAAGTTGCTGCCGGCGCCGCCCAGCCCGCCAAGCAGGCCGAATGCCCGCGGGGTCCGCTTGTTGAACGCCTTAGGGAACAGCTTGTTGAGCAGCCAGCCAGCCCCGTAGCCGAGCCCGCCCGTCAATGCACCCGTGAGCAGCATGGATGTCAATGGGTTTGGCCCGCCAATAAGGGATTGAGCGCCGCGGAACGCCTTACCGGCAGACGGGAGAAAGTTCGAGCCGATCTCGTGAAGCTGCGAGGCGTCAATGTCCGCTGTATCGCCAAGCGGGGTCTCGACCGCACGTTTCACCAGCACCGGCCCGATCTCCTCCGTCACGAGCACCCACCCAAGCGGATGATTCTGCTTACCCCTGGCCAGCTGCCAGGCATCACCAGCGTACTTGACGTACAGATCCCGCACAAGGACGGGTACTGCGGCCCAGTTTGAATTGGATTGGATTGAATTGGATTGGATTGGATTGCTGTCAGTCATAGCAAATTTGATCCCATGAACAAGATCCAGCCCCCAGTATATCAGTTCGCCGGCCACGCCTGATAGCTAGAAAAAGCCCCAGTCTACAGAACTTCCTGAGAACTACCCGCAGCTTGCACCCAACGGCAGTAGCACTCAGGGCAATCGAAATCCTGCGTCAGGTCGTCGATCTCCGTGAAGTAGGTGCTCTCGAACCGGGCTTCTGTGAGCGGTATGCCGACCAACGAGCGATAAACGTGGAACGCTTTGGCTTCTTCGATCTCGCCTGCCGCAACCGCCTCCTGCGCTAACTGGATCCCTGCACGCATCTGCAGGACGCGTTCTGCAGTGAACGCCACAGCGAAAATCTCGCTATACGGCCAATACGTCATCGTGCCCGGCCCCGAACGCCCGAACCACGCAGGACAGGCCGACGCATTTGCCAGGATAGTCGATACCGCTTCGTCCGTAAGGAACACGTCCCCGAACACGATAATGGTCCTGTCCTGCCGGTCCCAAAGGTGGTATGAGGACAACAGCTTGTTCGACTCGCCCAACAAATCGGGCGGCGGTATCTCTACCGATATGCTCAGCGTCGGCAGATCGATCTCGGCGTCCGGGTGCAACACGACGACCGTCGACAGCCCGGGGATCCTCGCATGAAACTGCCTGATCGTACGGTGCAGCAACTTCTCGCCGAACACCGGTGCCAGGTACTTCCGGATACCCAGGAAGTTACCCCAGCCTCGCTGTTCACCCGCACATGGAATGATCAATCTCATTTCAGCGGGTAATCCTCATGCAACGCGATCAGTGACGGCGCCCGCCAGGCTCCGGAAGGATGCTGTTCCTGTGACCGAATACGGGCAACACGGCCGATGAAGGCGTCCTGATCCTTGTACAGTTGGCGACGGAGTTCGTCGGAAAGCCCTGTGCCCACCTCGCCGACCCTTGGACCGCCCGGTACCAACGAGTAGCCAAAGCCACCGGCGGCGGTTCCCTCATACTTATGCTTGCCCGGGAAAATGTCGGTGATATGCACATCGGATTCCTCCACCGGCTTGGCCTTGAACGGCCTGCCAGTCGGCGGATGAATGACGATACCCTCATGCGTCAGCGGGTGACGGCCTTCAATGACGTCCCGCCACAACGCTTTCGCATCCTCGGGATTCGTGGCCTCCTCCGATATATGGAACTTGTCCGCGGGCAGGAACGGCATGACCTCTTCCAGCAGTTTCCGTCGCTCGGCGTATGTCGTCGTCTCCGGGTCGATCTTACGCTTACCAAGCTGCTGGATGTCATAGATCATACTCCTGACACCGAGCCCCCGCTTTTTCTGTTTCTCGAGAGAGTGCTCGATGGTTGCGTTGAGGATGCCTCCAAGGGCCTGCGGCCCGACTGGTCGCTCTCCTTCAACAGAAGCGCCTGCCACGCGATCAATGTCAGGTAGTACCGTTCTACGGTCGTCAGCACCCGTGGGTACGCGGCCATTCCCATTCGGCTGGGCATAGAGTTCTCCTTTCAGCACTGTTCCTTCGTATTTCCTCGGGATGTCCAGTTTCGGTCGGCCGCCGAACATCCGTTCCGTATGTACAATGGGGTGTCCCGTACGCTTAGAGACCCGATAGCTCAGCACTTCTGCTCCGCCCCTCATCAGTTTGATGAGCGAAGCCGCTCCGTCGAGCTTGGCCTGCACTGACGTGCCTGCCTGCATCTGGTCAATGTACGGCTCGACTTCCTCTGGGAGAAGCTTTCTGTACCTCACCTTTTCGTATGGCACAGATGCTTTTGGGGTAACGTTGATCAGCAACCACTCACGCTCTCCCCACTTCTCGGGCCTCATCAGGACGAACCGCTCCGGTATGCCGGTGGTCGCCATAGTGTACTCGATCTTGTCGGGCGTGGCCTTGGTGACCAGAACCTTGCCGCGACGTTCCCGCCGGACTTCGCCCTTGCCGTAGCCGGACCCGATCGTGCCCTGGAACATGCCATAACGATGTGCATGGACAGGCTGTTGCCGGACGAACCGCTTCTCTCCGGGCGCCGGCAGACGCGTTGGCTTCGTCGACCATGAGAGCAGCCCAGTCACAGGCGTGCCTATCCGGTAGTCGAAGTGTTCGCCAGCTCGTTGGGCCTTGTGGCGCTGGACAAACAAGTCGACCAGCTTGCCCACCCCCAATTTAGAGGGATCACCGTAAAACCGCGGATCGGGGACACCCCTGGCGGCCTGCTTGATCGTCATGGACGCCTGCTTTTTCCGTGCCAGCCGCGGCACGACTTTCTCCACGATCTTTCGCCACGACGGCCGCGCATCCACACCGCGGTCATCGATATAGACGTCGGCGATCAGCTTGTCGCTGGCATCCTCGGGCTGGTTCGGGTTCTCGTTGATGTGGTCGTAGCAGATCTCGTGTTTCTGTAGCCATTCTTTCACCACAGAAATGTCGCCGCGGACAGTGTTGATGATGACCGTGTAGCCCTTGTCTCTGAACTTCTGCATGGCATCCTTGGCGCCCGGCCGCGGATCACCAACCACCTTCGAGTCGAACTTCTCGTACATCTTGGCCAGCGTACCATCCAGGTCTACAGCCACAGTCGCCGCAGCCATCTTTATCGGCTCGGTCCGGATACCGCCCAGGACAGCTCCACCGAACTCGATCGGATTCTTGGTGCCCCGCTTGACCTCGTCCATGCCACGCTGCACAGGACCTTTCCATCCCATGTGTGCCATGTTCTGCTCCACACGGGCTCGGTTTCCGGCCTGGCCCATAACGCCGGCGATCTGATTGGCGGCTGGGCCGTGCAGCTGGCCGTAGTGCTTCATGCCGTCGTAGCCCTTGCCACGCAGGTACTCGCTCTTGGCGCCGCGGCCCACCTCCGGATGCATCCCGGCATACTGCTGGTCCAGGATGTTGAACTGCCGCTGATGGTCGAACTGTGTCTGGTTTGCCCGCACCGTGTTGACCAGGTTCCGGTACTGCGGGTTCCGCTGCAGGAACATCTGGTTCTCGCCATGCTGGGCAGCCAGCTGCGACGGAACAGCGCCGCGGATTCCCGATCGGGCCATCATCTGCTGCCAGTCGTGCGAATTGAACTCTTTAAGCTCTCCCGCCATCGCCTTGTCGAGGAAGCTCTGTGCTTCGGAGCCCGGGGTGATCATGCCGGCATCCGCTGCCCGGGCAGTGGCCAGCATCATATTGCCGATTTCGCTTTCGCCCGCCTGTCTGGTCAGCTGGGCATGCTGCCGACTCAGCTCGTCACGGCTGGCGCCACCCGGCGGAATGGTCACGCCGGCCATGTCCATCGCATTGCCGAACAGCCCCCCACGCTGGGCAAAATACCGGCCGATCCGGATATCAGTGTCCGCCTGCCCGAAATTGTAGTGGGCGTTTGGGACAATGGTGTCCAAAGCGCCGAACATGCCAGAGATATCGCTTGTGTCGTAGCCTGCAGGACCCATCACGTCCCGGATAGCCGACACTGGGCCCAGCACAGAAGTCAGATCGTTGGTCTGTGTCGCGATGTCGTTGCCACGACCCACCCAGCCGCGTCCAGCGGCTTCTCTGTACGCTCCGCCGATCTCCCTTAGAGAGAAGCCCCGATGCTTCATCGGGTCGCTGAGGAGGTCCTGGGCCATCTCCTCGGCCATCTGGACGGCCTTCTCCGACGTCATACGATCATCGTATCGATGGGCATCGGCAATGGCGGAAGCTAGGGAAGCTACGGAACCTGTGCCCCCATGCATCTCATCCCACCATTCGGGGGCCCATCGCATGAGAATCGGGGCGATCGGAACAATGCTGCCGCGGATCGATTCAGCCTGCTGTTGCTGGCCAGGACCCCACTCGCCGCCCAACATCGTGTTGAAGCCCTTGAGGATCTTGATGATCGTCGGGTCACCGGAGGTCGCGGATCGCATGATCTCGTTCTGGATGTCGGCGAAACGCTGTTCGTCGAGATGGTCGGCCAGGTTGCCGTGCGGCTGCCACGGCCCCAGCTCCATACCCTGAGACTGCACCCATTTTCGCAGCTTGGGCTCTCCAAGCGAGCTCCAGAGTGACTGAACAAAGCTTTCGGGATTGGCGAGGGCTTGCTTTTCCATTGTTCTATGCTCTCCTTTGGAGCGCAAGCAACGCGTATCCGGGTTCGCTTATGTCATTTCGGATATCTGGTTTTCCGAGGTGGCTTGACATCTAACTCTAGTCCCAGCAACTGGTTACGCTTTACACGTCATGGTTGTCCTAGGGGGCTCCAGCGTCGTTATGTCATTACACACATCAATAGCCCGGCGTGACAGTCAATTCGAGCATCACGTTCGTCGGATCGGCGTTCCCGCTGTCCTCTTGGGTTACAAGTACGCCGAGTATGTCACTCGTATTGACGACCAGCGTAAGACTCGGCCAGGCGTCTTGGCGTTGGTTCCGTGCCCACGTGAGTTGCCCCGAGTGCGCCCCGGTGGTGAAGTCCATCAAGATGAACTTCACGTCATCGGTAGCGTGTGGTGTGGCGGCCGTGTCGATCGCCCGGATGCCGGTGATCGTGCCGCCGTGCGGGCAGGGGAAACCATCGCCAAGAGAAACCGTGCTTGGGTTCTCTCCGTTCATCGCCGGTGACGTCGTCATGTTGCCACCCTTACCGCTCTGGATGACAGCACGAATCCAATACCCCGTAATGCCACCGACGGCAACTGACGCCCAGTCGGCAGGAGGCACAAACGACAATGCACCGTCTCGCTCTGCAAAGTATGCTCCTGTCTGCCCCGTAGCGCCAGTCTGGTCCGTCGCCAGTGTCAACGATGCCCAACTATCCACTCCGTCCGAATACTCCCACGCAAGCACGGCTGCCGCGTCGTACACTGCCGGCGTGCCGATATCGAACGACACCTCGCAAAACGGAACCGTAGATCCGAACGCAACTGCATCACCCTGCGCTGGAGAAGAAGGGAACAACTGGAACTCGGCGCTATAACCATCCCGAAGATGGGTCGTTGCCAGATAACCCCAAGTGCCACCGGACTCGCTGGCGTCGTAGGCTTGAACTAGTGTAGAGTCAATCGCCGTTTCAACAATATCGCCTACCAGCCCGCCGCCGTTAGTCTTGGCCCCGTCGTTTGCCAGTTCCCATGAACCAAACGCGGCCATCGGCCATACGCGGGAGAATTGTAGCCTGTCGGCGATACGGCGCCAGTTGTGGTCGGTTTGCCGTCCGCCGATCAAGTCGCGACTGACATACAGCCCCTGCCGCAATCTAATAGGATCTGGTCTGTGCCCCATTTGGTATCTCCCTACGTTTGTGATTATTCCGATGGAATAACGAGATTGAACGCCCCACAGTGCCGCAGCACCAAAATGTCAGGTGAATCGTCAGATCTGCCGCCCGAAACATCAAATGCTTTCTTCATCTTGAACGTCTGCGTCGACACCGGTCTGGTCTGGCTCCCATCTTTGAGCCATTCCTTGAACTGCTGCATCGTCAACGGGGTGATCTTGCCGAGGCCTTGCCAGTCCTTCTCGTAGTTGGCGAGGTAGGCATCCTTGGCTTCTTGGAGCGTATTGAACCCAAGCATGCATTTGTGTTCGTCGAACTTCTGCGTCCCCGGGTCGACCTGGTCAACAACAAAAACGAGTTCGGTACCCGGGGATCCCCCGATGAATACGTCGACGGAATCTCCGTCAGCGTCGGTGGTGCGTCTGATGTACCCATAGTGGTTCTGCAGCGCCGGCCATTCCGGGCTACGCTTGTCTCCCTTCTTGGTCTCGATAGACACGCTGAGGCCATGCATGCTTACATGGCCCTTCTGGTAGTTCCCCGCATCGGCCTGAGCTTCGGACTTCGGCGCCACCGCCTTCCGGGCCGCTCGAGCGACCGCCTGGCCGATGGTGATGTCACCCGCCGCCTTGGGCGGGCCAAACCGCTCACACCGCTCGCACATCTTGACGTCTGGGTACGGCTCGCCCTTCGGGAACTTCTCTCCGCAGCCCGGACAAGTAGCGGCGGCCTCCTTCGGCCACGGTTTGCCGCAACGGTTGCAGTCCCCATCATCGCCACGTTCCAGCCTGGCGCCGCAATGCGGACAACATTCCTCGGGATGCTCCGGGCTGTACGACGGGTCTAGCTGCTTTGCCGTCTTGCTGTCCTCACTGTTGCCGGCTTCGTATACCGCTTGCCTTTCTGCGGCGGTGTTCCCAACGCTTCCTCCACTGTCCAGCCGCACAGCAGCCGCTGACGGATCGTTGTGTCCGAAATCCCTAGCTCTCTTGACCACCCGACCAGCATCTGTGTCCTTCCCCTGTACGTAAGCTGGCGACGTCCGCTGTTGCGTACGCCTACCGGAATGCTGATCGCGTCCTCGGCCGACCATCCCAAGTTGTCCAGTCTGTTGATCACGTTGGTGTAGGCGATCTTGTGCTGTTCGCACCATTCCGCCAACGTCTTGGTCTGTCCGAACGCCATAATTCGCCGGTTGTTCCGCTTGTTCCTGGCCTGCTCTTTTCTCGTAGCCCAACGACAATTCTTCGGACTGTAGCCTGCATCTGAATCGATCCGATCGAGTGTCTGATCCGGCCGCGGTTCGCCCATATCCCTCAGGAACGCCAAAAAGCTCACGGACCAGCACGGGCATACTGCTATCCCGCGACCCCCGTAGTTCCGGTAGCACGCAACTGACCTTCGATTGCAGCGCTCCTTCATTGCCGACCAGATTCGATAGACGCGAGATCCACGCATGCCGTGGCGCTCGTAGTGTCTTCGAGACCGTGTTGCTGTTGAGGACATGTTTCTTCCTGACGCCAATAGTGCAATGAAAGGGTCGCGAATCATTGGCCGGCTGAGATGACAACCCGTAGCTGCGACGAAGTTTTGCAAGCTCGGGGCTGCTTACGCTGGCCGCCCACACCTTTGAATACGGTGAGTCAGCCGCAAACGTGATCTCCCTCACTGGGCCCAGTTGATACGAAAAGTCGCGACCCCTTTCGGTGATATTGGAGGCGCCCACACTGGTCACCTCTTCTGGCGTCATTATAGTACAATGGCAATTGTACTGTCCATACTCTTGCGGCAATTCGATACCGGGTTCGTTCATCGCAGAGAACATACCGCGACCGATCGCGTTGGGGACGGCCATCAGAAGGAAACCCGTCTGCGACAGATAGAGCCTTCCTTTGAGCGGGGAGGCCGCAGCCATCTTGAATAGCTCAAGTACGTCCATGTTAGGGTCTCACGGCCTTTTGGCTGCTTCAAGTGCTTCGACACGGGCCCGCATATAACCCACCTGATCAGCATGCGCATACCGCTGCTCGTGCAAGACGTCGACAACGCCGCGAAGTTGCTCGACGTGCTGCCGCGTCTCGAGATCGTCCTTTGCCAGGGGGCTCGTTGTCATCTGGACAAAAGCCACAAAGATGCCGCCGACGAGCACCGCACAGGTGATCGCCGCAACTGTGATGCCGGGGTTCCACCGGCCGCGGTCGGCCGACTTCTCAGCCGACTTGTCCAGACGGGCGTGCAGCTCGGACGTCCGCTCGTCCTGGCGCCGAGATGCCACGGCCATCATGTCGCGGGTTTCCGCAAACCCAATTTTCACGGTATCAGTCAAAGCGGACACGGCTTGCGACATGTTCTGCATGTCGCGTTCCAGGCCCGTGACGCGTCCCTCCAAGTACCCCTGCTGCACCGCTACGCTGGCGGTCGTTGCTTGGTCGCTGGATTCGTTCGCCATTGCACCGCCTCCGTGCTGGTGCTCCATGATCTCGTCCACTCACTTCCGGTTCCCCTCTCCGGAAGCACCGACGGCACAAATGCACGTCTTGCAGAAGACCTAAGGCCACGCCTTCTGCTCCGCCCCCACACCTCAGTAAAGTCTATGGCGTGGTTCCTAGCCCCTCCGCGTCCGTCCATGACGCTTTGAGACCTCCTAACCGGTCAGTGGCTTGACCCGGAGGGCTATGTAGCCCTCTGAGCGGCGAGAAAATGGCGGCATCCTGCCTGATTGTGCTTCCATGCAAAACTCCTCGCCATCAGTGTACCAGAATGGCAGCAAAAAGTGGAATGGCTGTTCAATGACAGCACTCTAGCTTACCTGAGGCGGATCAGACGAGGATGCCTGTTTTCGGTAGATGGGAGACTGCCCAGCTCGGCCAGCCGGGCGGCCCGCTTGAGCTTCTCGTAGGTCTCGACGGGAATCTCGATCATCGGCCCGGCGTTCACCCGGGCCTTGATTAGACGTTGCTCACGCTCACGCTCTTCGCGGCAGCAGTTGGCCATGGCCCGGTCGAATACATCCGGACCGCCACCTGCGGTCAGCAAGGCCCGGATATCGGCAGCGATTTGATCGGCGTTGTCGGAAGAGGACATTTACTTCCTGGCAATTACAGCCACCACCTGATCGAGGATCTCGCCCTTGATCGCCAGCTTGGCGACAGCCAACTTGTTGGCAGACGTTTTGCGGGTACGGGCCTCGTCCTTGAGCGCCTCGTGCAGTGAAGCCGGCATACGGACGGTCATGACCCGAATGTCGTTGGGCTTGCCGTTATCGTTCTCGCCGGGCAGCTTGTGAATAATCTGATCAATGAGGTCGGCCATCGGTCCCTCCTTTTCAGGGAGCAAACGGTGATTTGTTGAATATCTTCGTACGGGCAGCGGATACGATCTCCCAGATCTCTGCGTGGATCTCCTCCACGCTGCGGTCCTCACCCCTAATCATCAAGCATTTTACCAGATGCCAGCAGGTATAGGTATCCGCCAGCTCCAGGTAAACTTCGCGGACTTTGGCCATGTAGCTAAGGCTGTCCTGGTGCAGATCGGGCTGATCATCCCTGGCGTGCGTACGGCGGAATGACTGCTCGGCCGTCAGGTCCAGCAGGATCACCAGCGTTGGCTCCGGCATACGGAAAACTCTGTACTCCGTATCTTCGATATACCGGGCCAACTGGCGCCGGCGTTCAAGTTGGAAGACTTCCTTGGCACACTGATGGGCAATGTTCGACGGTACGTACCGGTCGCAGATTACCAGGGTGTCGTTGTCCAGGAGGTGCATCATCGAATCACGGTTCTCGTACCGGTCGATCGCGTACAGCAGCGAGGTTAGAAATGGATCGTTCGCATTGAGCGGACCCATATCGCCACGGAGGTAGCGCTTCACATGCGGTCCGAAGACCGACGTGTCATATGTGGGAAAGCTGAACAGGGCACACCCGGTGAAGTCGCACTCTTCGCGGGGTTTCTCCCGCAGGTCCTTATCCAGCGCCTCTGTAAGCCGCGACTGCAGCAGCTTCGCCTGCGTCGCCTTTCCGCTGCCATCAATTCCTTCGATCGCTATTAACATCTACCTTTACCTTCCTTAGGTAAGCAACCGCAGCAGCAAGTCGCTCTGCGTCGTCTTTGAAATGGCCCAGCCCTCGATTACAGTTATCGCATAGGAGCCCACGGACCTCCCCGGTCTCATGATCGTGGTCTACTGCTAACGCCTTTACATGACCATTACGGGTCTTGCTGCGTTCCGGTTGACCACAAATGGCACAGACGCCACGCTGTAACGCGAGTAGCTCGTCGTATTGCTCCGGAGTGATTCCATACTTCTTCTTTCGCTTCCAGGCCGTCATGTAATCACGGCACACGGCGGCAGCTACAGGATCTTTTGCAAGCCGCTGTTTCTTCCTTTGCCAAGCCAGCTTATACCGCCCGGTTTTACGACAACGTGTTCGCTGCTGTTCAAGCAACCTGTCGCGGTTTTCGGCATAGTATTCACGAGCTTCGGCCTGTCGCTCCTGCCGCTGCTCCGCAGACACCGGGCGTGCTCTAGCCTTAGCTTTGGATTTTCGCACAGATTCTCGTGCACGATCAGGATGCCGCTCACGATATTTACGACCGTGCTCCCGCTGCTTCTCAAGCCGGCATTCAGCCTGTTCTTCAGTCAACTTATCAGACTCCGGCATCCTCAGACTCCATCATTCGGATAGCGCCACACGGGACGCCCAACAACAGCGTGCCGTCTTCCATCTCGAAATCCATGTGCGTTTGCGGTTCGAGCAGAAGGCATCCTGCATTGACGACGTCAACGACGTCGCCCACATCGAACACCGTGGTTGTCATGTCACCGTCCAGGGTGACTACTCCAACGCGGCAGGGATAGTTGAAGGCAAATCGCATTGATCATCCTCCTCTTCTGCGAGTTCGAAGTTACTGGTGTAGTTCACCGCTTGCAGCTCCATGACCCCGCGAAAGACGCGAATTACGTTCACGCATCCAGGATCCTGGTCAATCTCCCTGGCACGGTTCATGGGCAAAGCCATGAGATGTGCAAGAACCGCCCGGTTTGCATGCTTGTGGGCGATGACCACGATCCGCTGATCGGGGTGCTTCTCGGCCAGCTTCCCGATGAAGTTCAAGGCCCGCTGGCATACCTGGGACAGGTTCTCACCGCCAGGATAGCCATGGATCCCTGGATCACGGAGATAGGCTCCGAAGTTGTCGACGTCGTCCTGCATAATGCGTTCGTACGTCAACCCTTCCCAGCTCCCCATATCAACTTCGATGAGGGATGTGCAAAATGTCACGGCCCCCTCGACACTCTGGTTGACTATGCGAGCCGTCTGAACCGCCCGGGCCAAGGGGCTTGCATAGATCGTTTCTACACCCTTACCGTCAAAATAGACAGCCAGGGCTTTGGCCTGCTCGCGGCCGGCGTCCGACAATCCCATGTCGATACCTTGGCCAAGCAGGATCGGGTAGTTTGCTTCATCGTTCGGTGTGGCACAGTGCCGCACCAGGTAGATGATACCGGAACCATCCATCACTTCCTCCTTGCAGCTTCCAGTTCCTTGTTGACCATGTCGGCCGCCCATTCGATGTTGGTGCGTTGCACCAGGTCCGAATCGAAGATGACGTGGCTGGCTCCTACACGCAGGATTTCGGTGATGCCTGCTTTGTCCAGCTCATCATCGCGGTCGACCTCTGCGTAGTTGCGAACACGCCGCTGTGCAAAGACCAGGAACGGAATCTTCTTGCTGACTCTACGGACGTACCGCACGTCCTCGTACTCAATCACAATACCGTCGGCTCCGGCTTCCACCAGATGCCGAGCGGCCTGCTCGACATGGCCCGGCCGACGGACACGCATCCGCAACTCGTCGACCATGTCCGCATCGCCAATGCTGATTGGAAGCAAGCTCAAGAACACAAACGGACGTTGAACTTTGTGGGTGATCCGCTTGCTCTGTTCAGCTGCTTCCAATGCACAGCGAAGGTTTGCCAGGCCCGCCATGGCGCTGACGGTAATCGCTTTCACGCCATGCCTCGCGGCCTCGATTACGCACTGCCACGTCTCCTTCGGGCTCCCAAGCAATCTCAGATCCAAGATCACGTCAGTGATGCCAAGTTCGTAGAAGCAACGAATCCCGGGGGGTCCGTGGGCTAGAAAAAAGTTCGGGGTAATCATTACAGTCTGGGTACACGACCGCATGTCTCGGGCCGCCGTGATGGCGACCTCGAGACTTGCGGTATTGAGCCAAAGTGCTACATCATCTCTGAGCAGCTTCTGTGGCATCTGGTTCTCCTAATCGGCCGATACTGCGGCAGGATCGTACGAATCTGAACGCCGGCCGTCAGCACGCTCGGAATCAGTCTTGGGCGGCTTGACCAGCATCGGGTCTTCCACGATCACGGCCTGGGCTTCTTCCATTGCGGCGATCACAGGCCCTGCAAGCTCTCCCAGCTTTTCGGCCAGGATCTCGCCGAGCACCCTGTTGCCGTGTGGCATCAGGTTCCGGGTCGATATGGCGTGCAGCTGGTCTCCCAGTAGTTCGCCCAGCGTCGGCTCCGGATGCTCGTCCTCTTCCACGGGTGCGTCGCTCGGGTCGCGGGCAGCCACCAACATCATGGCGTCTTCGACCCTCCAACCCACTTCGCCGGCCTCCCAGTTCTCACTGAAATCGTCCTCGATTGTGATCGGCTGTTGGCCAGCCTTTCGCACCACGATCCTGTAGAGATGGCCTTCGGTTTCGTGCCTGTGGAAAGTCACCTCGATCTCAGATTCGAAGGTCGGGCCAATGGCGAAGTTCTCACGAGACTTCAGGCCCTCCATGATTTCCTTCTGCAGCTCCTCCACCATCATTTTGGCAGTGGCCAGCATCTCCGCACGCATCCGATGCTCATCATCAGCAGCAAAGCCGCCGTGTACTACCGGCGGGCCAAAGTCCCACAGGTACTGAGTGAAAAACGCGTAGTCGTACTGCTTACGGCCCTTGCAGTACCCACTCAGCACCCACTGGTCGCGGGTAATAAACCCGCCCGGTCCTTTCCTAAGCACTCTGTTCATCACAGTTCTCCTTTCAGCATCGAGACTATGCCGCCCACATCGAGCGACAATTGGACGTACGAAGTAGCGAAGTTCCAGTTGGAAGCACCACGTCGCCGGCCCTGCCAAAAGGACCTGGCTTGTTGGGTCCTCCTGGCTCCTCGGTACTGACACATCATCTGTCGCACACGCGACTGAGTATGCCCGTTCTCAAGCAACACGGCGGCGCTGCAGAGCACCGTCGCATCGAACAGGGACAAGAACCTAGCGTTGCCTCGACCCTCGCGTTCGACCCGCAGGCCGACGACGAGTTTGTGGTCGATGACGTATCGTAGAGTCCGAATCGGAATGTCCGTCCGCTCCATGATGGTCGCCAGATCCAGCTTTTTGATCACCTGAACAACTTTCGACACGGACACCTCCTACAGCCAGTTGTGACTGTCTGCAATCATAATATCACTATTTGCTGTCTTGGGCAAGGCTAGTCTTCCCATTTTCCCTATTTCGCAGCCGGATACCCCGCGGAGCACGGTCGGGCGGCCGCATCGCCGGCCTGGCTTTGTCTGGCATTCGCAGGTCTTCATGTTGGGCTTCCGACACCGATTACGTCTTCTCGTTGGCTGGCCGCCGCGGTCCCTTGAACTGCTTCGGGCGCTTTGTCCGTGCTGTAGGTACGTCTCTGAGACAGATCCCCGACCACAGCTCGAACGCGTTGTCAGCTTTGGGATCTTCCTCTTCCAGACACCCGAGCAGCGCCGGATGAGTATTCCAGTCCAGGTCGAGGACGTCCTGTCCCCTGGCGACGCACTCCGCGTGGGTGTGCAAAACATGAACTACGCCCAGATGGACCTGGCCCACTGGTGTCTCGTCCTCGTTAATCAGGCCAAGCAGCCGGATCTCCCAGATCTCCTGCTGCGGCTCAAACCGCAGCTCTTCATTGAGTTCGCGGAGCATGCCGCGAACGTACTTGTCATCCAAGAACTCGTCGCGGTCGGCCAGTCGGCCAAGCGCTGCCTCGGTCAGGTCGCACGGATTGATGTGCCCGCCGATCCCGATCGAACGCTTGCCTCGCAGGCGCTCCTCGCCTTGGTCCTCGCCTTGGCCCTTTCCGCGGTAGTAGTTCAAGAGCTGTCCGCCCCGCTCCACGATGATGTACGGGATCAACTGCTTCCACGCTGGCTCGTCTTCGACACAGTTGCGTGGTCGAAACGTCTGGGCCGCACTCGAGAACAGCGGCAGATAGTTGCTGTTGCCGCGGATCGACTTGAATCCCTGGAAATAGCCGCAGTTACGGAACAGCTCGGTAGGTACGCACAGAACTTCTTCTACGGGCATGACAGCTTCCTTTCTGAAAGTATACGGATTTTGCCCAAGCGGGTCAACTAGACAGGCTTGGATTTTGGAGAAGTCGCGTTGCTTGGAGGGCGACGCAACAATTCGACAGCATCCCAAACATTGTCGGTGTGCTGAAAAGGGCAGCGTCGAACCAGCGACGCCCAATGAGGCAAAGTCGCCCAATTCGATCGGCTGTACGGCATTTCGCACATTCTGCCACATGCTCCTTGATCGCGGCAGTGTCCATTTTGAATCTCCTGAAATAGAGTTTGGGCTTACGAGCCCGCTTCACAAAATTTACTCGGGGCGTATCGGCTCCTTAGTTTTCGGGCTCCAAACCAACCCCGCAACCGCAGGAGCGAATGAACCGGAAGCCCGCGGCTTGCAATTCCACCTTGGCTTCCTTCAGTTGCTGTTCGGTCTCGAATCGCACGTCGCAGTCCCGGACACGGCACTCCAAAGCGGTGCCGCTGCCGACGATCTCCCCTCCGGACAGCTCCTCGATCTCCTCGTCCCGCCAGTTCAAGCCCTCGTCCAGGTCGTAATACACGTTAAGTCTGTGTTGTTCGGCCATGGGCCTAGCTCCTTAAATAGAGTATCCCTCATTGAAAAGTACAAAGGCTGCCCAAGCGGGTCGACTAGACAGGCTTGAGATCGATGCCGCCGAGAAAGGCAGCATATCCGGAGAATGACGAACAGCGGGTCCCGATGATCCGCTTAGTCCGTGCAAGAGCGTACACGTCGATGGCCGCATTGGCCTGCGACGTATGACGATGCTTGTACTTTTTCCGCCCAGACATCCCCTGCTCCCGCCAGAAAATCCTGTCTCCATACTTCTCCCGAAGCTGGGTGACGCTGTGTGGATTGTCGGCACAAAGCAAGAATGTAGCATCAGGATCATCAGCGATGATCTGATCGAGCTCGGCATGGAGCGGCGGATCGGCAACATGGTTGTCGATCAGATCGGTCCGGCGGACATGTAGACCGATGACGTTGTCGGGCACCGTCTCCAGGAACGTCTCGAGTTCGTCGTTATGTTCGGGCTGCAGCTTGAGCGCCCGCACACGATTCCTGGCGGTGCTCCAGAACAGGTCGTCCGGGATTCCCATCATGCCCATATAGACTTCGGTGTTGTGTGTCGCCTGTAGCCCGGCGAACTGGGCCAGCAGGTTGTACTTGCTGCGGTCATGCTGTGAGGTCATCACGCCGCAGCTGTCTGGCACGAACACGCTAGTGAAGTCGCATTGGCAGACGGGATTCCGCTGCCAGTGGACCATGAACGTGAGCTGGTAGAGATCAGCGATCGTGCCGACACCTGCCCAACCCCTAAGACGGTTACACAGTCCGCTGCGGTTGCAGAACTGCAGAATGGCCGGGAACGAATGCCGCGTCCTGCCCGGCGAGCTGATTATGCCTGTCCGCCGCGGCGGAGCGTTCTTGCGAACCTCTCTCGCCTTTTCCTGCCAGTTTTGTTCTTCCATGGGAATGGATGCTCCGGAATAGGGGTATTCAGAAAACGGCACAGCGGTGACCACCCGTCGCCGCCGCACAAATCGTAGACGAGAAGGTCGCTTTGACGCTCTGAGAAGTGCCTCGAGACAGTTGCTATGTGTTCTTGCCATTCGCGTTCGTGGTGCTCAGCCGAGTTCCCAAACTGTGCAACACGGCTGACGATCCACGGCTCCATTTCTCTGATTGTAAGAATGAAGCGGCTGCCCGGATAGGCGGCATCCAGCTCACGAAACATGTAATTGATCGGCGAGTCGCAGAACGCCATGTACTTCTGGTCCAGTGGATACAGCGGAGGAAATCCGCTGACCTGGTTGGCCCTAACCGCGGCCTTCACCTTTTTGGCGGAGTGCAGACATGGAAAACCCAGGTCGTACAACGCGTTTGTCAGCGACGACGTCCCGGTCTTATTCATCCCGATACAGAGGATCAATGAGTTACCCATAGTACCCCACTGCTGCCCGCTCCAGCTCTCCATCAGGTATCGGCGCGACGTTCCACCGATGTGTCGTACGGCCCTTCCAGTTGCGACGTGCATGCCCCAGATGGATAACTGCATAGTCGTTCCACGGCAACAGCATACGTTTAGTGTCGTCCCACATCAACGCCAGTTCGACATCATATTTCGCGGCCGTCCGATGCTCCGTGACCCGCCGCGGGAACGTTGGGTAGTGCCAGAGCTGAAAGTAGCCCTGCAGGCCGATCGGGTTGGCGGTGGGTCTACCACCCCAGACCTTCATCTGCTTACCCCTCCGCTTGACCGGCGGCAATGGGTCCACTGGCAGGTCATACCACGATTTCTGTCTTAGACACCTACGCCACACGTCCTCCGAGTGGCAGCTCCTGCGACGCACGCCGTAGAAACAAGTGTTGTCCATCCTGTTCAATGGCCAGAAGTCCGGAGGCGGCGGCATCAGAACGATATCGGAATCCAGCAGCAACAGCCAGCCGCTAGGCTTGGCATAGTCCACCGCGGCATTGATGCCAGCACCCTTGCTGAACGGTGCCCGGTTGTTGGTCCACACGTTCGTCTGGAAACACTCGGCGCCGTTCGCCTCCGCCACTGCGATCGTGTCCCGGTCGCAGGGGCTAGTGGCCACGATGACCCGGCCGTATTTGACGGCCTCGGGCAGTATCAGCTGCAAGTAGTCGCTGTAGTTGACGCTGGTCGTAATGATGGTCAACTGCTCAGCCATGGGAGAACACCCCCACGTACCGGGCCAGCGGATACGGACCTCGAGCAGAGAAGTCGACGCGACCTTTGGCATTCCACTTGTTCCACTTCCACCTCGGCCGCACGAGCGAGTCCAAGCCCACGTGTTGGCAGACAGCGGGATGCATTCGATAGACGTCTGTCTTCCCGCGAACGCGGGAGCAGAACTTGTTATCGAAGCCCATGTGGATCCCGTGCTCGCACTGAGCCCACGGAAGCACTGCTTCGATACCGGCCGGGGTCACGTAATAGCACTGAGCCGTGATGCCGCCATGTTCAACGCGCGTCATCGGCTCCCTTTTCGTTGGATTCTTCTTGTTGATCCAGCAGCCGGCAATCATACCGATAGGACGCCGATGTGGCTCAGGATGTTGCTCGGCAGCCAGCAAGCGAGGCAACCAGTCCGGATTGAACACTACATCGTCCTGTACTATTACAATGCCGTGATCTACCCCGAATTTTTCGGTCATCCAGCAAAACGCCCTGCAGGATGCATTCACAACGCCTGATGCGACCGTCCCCAGCCTGACAACACGGATTTTGCCATCCAGCCCGCGGCTCTTGACCTTCGACTGCACTTCGTCGAGGTTCAGGTGTTTCCAGTGGCGACTGCCCTCGGGCCATAGGATGCCGACATGCACATTCTTGTCGCTGTAGAGGTAATCCAGCGTCGATTGCTTGTCGCTGCCATCGTCGAAGACGATCAGCACCTGATCTTCGGGCAGATCGGCAGCGCTCAGCGACCGAAGCGTGACATCAAGCACTGCATGACGGTTCCGTGTTACCAGACCGATCGGGATCATACCCATTCCTTATACACCCGCTGACAAGAACTATCTTCCGGCCGCCCATGTGTGCCTTCCATGGCTGTATTTGAAGCCCGTGAAGCAGTGGCGCTGTGCCTCAGGGACGTACGCCTTCACCAGCAACGTCTGGATCGGTGCATCACCCCAACGGCCAGTGTAGATGCCGCCAGCACGGTCGATGGCTTCGAGCGCCCCTTTGAATGGCTCGGAAGTCCACATGGACGGCTTGGCGATGTGGAAGTTGTTGTAGAAGATCTGGCGGTTCCACTTCACGCCTTTGAAGATCGGGTCGTGCGCCTTCAAGAGCGCATGCAGTCCCGAGACAGTCGCCCCGTTCTCCGGTCGGGTGCTCCGCCAGCCGTACAGCCGGTTTTCGTCGGCCATGCTCGCAAACGGGTCCTTGGTCATAGGCGACTGGATGAATGAATCGTCGTCCAGCCGCATGTAATAGTCGAGGTCCTGGATCAGCGGATACAGGCCCATGGCAAAGAACCGGCACATGTTACGATAGCCCACACCGAACCTGGGCATGACCCACGTCCGGTGCTGACTCGCATCGATATGCGGCGGCGGATCGATGTTGACCTGACGGAACGTGAGACTGGGACAGAGATCCTGCAGGATCTTCTGCTGCGGTTCCAGGAAGTCACCCTCGTGGAACAGGATGACCGGATGCGGAAACTTGTCCAAGTAGTTCTGCTGCACCAGCCGCAGGCTACGCATGAGCAGCTGCATACGCCGCACCTGGCTGAGATAGATGATCGCGGTATTCATGCTGTAGCCTTCACCGGACGGGTCGTCACGCCTACGGCGAATCGACAAGCTGGTAATCGTCGTTCTCATCCGCCACCCAGTAACGCAATCCGTCGGGGTGTGCAAATACCGGACGAGTCTCCACGTATTCGGCGAACACCGGCTGAGCATCGAAAACATGCCAACCCTCCGTCATCGCGGAGTTCAACACGATCGCCGGACGCCCGGACCAAAAATGGTTCATCCGGAAGCTCGTGTTCATCGTCCGTACGCCCGGCGGCTCCATCAATCGCACATGCTGATCCACGCAATTGGCAAATTGGCAACACTCGACGCTCAGATCCAGGCCCCCGTCGCCCGCTATGTGCGTGGGGTTGTTCTCGAAATGGCAGCACCTGATGTCGACCACCCCGTAGTTGCCGATAATGTGTACCCCGAAGCCGCCGTTCCCTTCGACAACCGTATTATGGAGCGAGAGCGTCGAAATGTCAGCATCCTCCACGTAGATCCCGTAGCCGTTATATCGCAGTTCGCTGCTGTTGATTCTCGTGCTGCCAAAATGCCTCACCGCGTGGACCCCTTGGGCGCAGCGATAAGCACTCACGTGGTCCAACAGGAACGTGAACGCCCCGCTCAGGTCCCAGCCGTACAACAGGTGCTCGCACCGCACGTTGTGCCACAGCGTCCCTGCCGGCATGCACGCGGGATATCCATCTATCACGGCGAACCCCACACCCTTCTGCTCGGAGAGCTCGTTCCCGTGCGGCACGCCTCTCACTACAAAATCGTAGAACGCTATCCGGGCGCCGGGCTTCGTCATGTCTCCGTAGAAGTCCCGGAACTCGAACACCCCGTATCCGTCGAACTCGTCGGTTGGGTGTATCGTTGCCCCCGGACCGAAGATGCAGAGCCCCCAGTGCGTCTTGTTCAGGACGATTGGATGTTCTACCGGATACAAGCCGGCCGGTATGGACAGCGGCTTGCCGGTGATTACGCACTGCTCCAACGCGCGGGTAAACGCAGGGCTCCAATCCGATGTACTGGCAAACCTTGCATAATCAAGCAAACACACCGCTGCATACTCAGCCGGGCAATCAGAAAAGTTCCGAAATATTTCTGCTACCGTACGCATGGCTTGTTTTCTCTCTCCGCTCTCGCGGATTTGTCACTTTCTGTCCATCGAAGGTACCATCGAAGGTACCGAAAGCTGTTTGGCCCGCCAGACCCGCCCAGCCACGCCGAATTGTGGCAATATCGCCCGCGGAGCAAAACGTCGACGGCCATAACCATGCCCGCCTCGTTGATTATAGCCGTGCATGCACACACAGAACATACCCGGAGCAAGGACAGGACGAAATTCGCGGCGAAACAGCGAATGGCCTTGCCGGCGGCCACGCCGAGCCAGTCGTTCGCCGATAAAGTCGTCGACGACTTGAATCTCGCAACGGCGGCGACGCACAGCGTAGAACGGCGGCGATGGCTTGATCCATTGCCGCACCTGCTGCTTACGAATGTGCCACCAAAAACCACCAACGAATAGCATAGCTCGATGCCTCGCTAGGCACCGCTTGGCCGTCTGCACCGCAGGCATCGCGTACATGTCGTCCGAGTCGATCCGCAGCATAGCCAACTCGTGGTAGCGGCTTGGCACGTTGGAGATCAGCTTTGCACCACCATCGAACACCACGTTGACGCCATCGGCCTGCAGCTCATCAACATACGGTGCAACAGTCGGCCGTGACTCCTCGCAGCAGTCGAAAATGATGGTAAAGTCGCTATCGGTCTGCCTGCGTAACGAGTGCAGCGTCAACTGCTTGTAGATATGCACACGCTGATGCACCCATTCTCGGTCCTTCCACAACTCCATCTCCTGCCCGTCACGCAGCGGCATTGCAAAACGCGTGTAGACGAACAGGCACATGTCGCGGCTGCTGATCATGTGCCATTACCTCATCGCAGACGGATACCCCGGGCCTGCCGATTCTCTGGAGAAAGCTTGGAGGCCCGGTTCCGGGCAAGCAGCCATAGCCGCGTCTGCCGCGTCTTCTCGATGTCGGTCGTCAGGATTACGTCACTCGTGGGCATCCCAGGCCAATCCTGTTCAGCTGAACAAGATTAGCTCAGGACTACGACGCCCTCTGCCTTCGGCCTGCCGTTTTGCCCATCGCCCTCGGTGAACTCGACCTTCTGACCTTCCGTCAGTCCGTCGAAATCGCTCTTTTGAGTGAGGGCGGTGCAATGGAAGAAGATATCGGACCCGCCAGCGTCGGGCTTGATGAATCCAAATCCACGTTCCATTACCAGCTTCTTGATGGTTCCAGTAGCCATCTTTTCCTCCAATGAACCAAACTTACCTCGTGCAGGCCTCTAGTGGAGGATGGCGAACAGATCGCCTTCCTTGACCAACACGTACTCAACCTCGTTGAGTGTAACGTTTTCTGCATACGGCGAGAAGAGGACACGATCCCCCGGTTTGACCTGGGCCACATTGGGTCCAGCGGCCAACACCTTGCCGAGTTGCGGTTTATCAGCCGCACCTTCCGGCAGCACAATACCGCCGGGCGACTCAGTTTCGCGGGCGTCCGGTTCGATGATGACACGGTCATCGATCGGCTCGAACGTCAGTTTCTTGGGCTTACAAGCACACGCTGTAGACATCATTTTACCTCGTGTTTGATCAAAATTCATCAGGAATGAACATACCTGTCTTGGCCGTTCTGGTCCAGACAGCGCCGGCTTCGAGTAGCCCCGGATCGTCATTCAAGTAGCCAATGGCGGTGTTACATCTGCGGCATAGCAGCCCGCGAATCTCACCAGTTTCATGGTTATGATCCACGGACATCTTCACGATCTTACCCTTATGCGTAGCCGTTTCGGGCTCGCCGCACATGCCACATATGCCTTCTTGCTGTGCGAACAGCTGCCAGTAATCTGCTGGTCGCAGCCCGTATCTACGCCAAAGCATCTTACGCCAATGGTATTCGGGATCTTGCTCGTACGCTGCTCGGCTGGCTGCTCGCACCTTATCCGGGTTGGCCTTTTGCCACCTTCGGATTTTGGCCCGCGCCTTATCTGGATTGGCTGCGTGCCATTTTTGACAGGCTGCCCGCTTCTTTTCTGGATTGGCTGCATGCCGTTTCCGTGCGGCTGCATTGGCACATTTGCGGCAACAATGCTGCAGACCGTCTGCACGTCCGGAATTCTTATTGAATTCCGAAACTGGCAGTGTCTGTCGGCACTTACTACATTTTTTGGTAGCCATTTCGCCTATTCTAGCCAACCGACGTCGTCAGGACAACCATACCAGTGAAACATTAGTCTCCCTCCTCCGGGCCCAATATGTCGGCCCAGTCATTGACCCGCGCCACATCGTCGTCGCTGTGGAACGTGCTGGCCTCGTAGATGTACGTGTCGACGCCGGCGCTGAGCCGATGCCACTCCCCCTCACGAATACGGACCGCCATGCCCGGCGTGATCTGCAGAGTCTGCACCGCAACCATAGCCTGGACACTGGATCGGATCATTTTGGAGGGATCGCCTTGCAGATACTCGACTATCAGGCAGCCGGAGTCGCAGGTCAGGACCTTGTCCTTGACCGGATGCATACGGATGCTGCCCCGCTGCCCGGCCTTGATGAACAGGACCTTCTGGCAGAGGCTGGCCCATTCGTCGTTGAGGATCCAGTCCTCCCAGCCCCAGGGCTTCGACACGAAGATCCGCTGGTTCGGCGCTATGATCTCAACTACCATCGTCGTCTCCGTAAATCTGAGTCACATCCGTATCAAACTGTGTGCTGCAGCCCCGACAGGTTACAACGTACGGGGCCATGACCGGAAATCCCTCCTCGGGGGTGATATTCAATATCGCACGGGCACGCTGCTCATCTTCCTTGGACTGGAACGGCGGAATGATCGCCCGCTCGAAGTTCTGCCGGCCGCATTCGTCACAGTCCCAGACAAACGCAGGATGAAGCTCAATCTGTATCATGTGTCTCCAACCAGTCGCGTACCCGCCGGACGACCCCTGCCATCACAAAGTGCTCGTGGAACACGCTGCGGGCATACTCAAGCATCCGCCGCCTGGTCGGCTCATCGATCGCGTCCAGCCGCTCGGGCAGGCTGGCAATCTCGTCCGGGGCAACCACCACGGCCAGGGCGTCCCAGTCAACGCTTTCCGTGAATGGCAGCCACGGTGTGCCATTATGAATGTAGACAGGCACCGTGCCAAGGGAAAGCGTCTCATACAGCCTGAACGAGGTCAGACCATAGCCAGCAGGGCACAGTGCGAACGCAGAGCTCCGTATCACGTCGCAGTACGTCTTGTAGTCGGCAATGGGCATATCGGTGAACTCCGGACGCTGCTTGAACGCGTGAAGCATGGCCGACCGGACGCCGAAACGGTTATTGGGTCCACGCGACTTGCCCATGAAGGTGACTCGGTACAGCCAAGGCCGCCAATTGAGATCGATCGGTGCGTTCGGCATCAGGAGCGGCACTGGCACGTCACCGACGCCGCCGGCCCCGAATAGCGTCAGATTCTCCGGCCAGGGATGGTAGAGTCCGTCGTCGTGCTGCACGACGGTGAACATAGGCAGATCGGTCCGCATCTCCTGGAGCATCTCACCCATACGGGTCCGTCGCTGATGCCACTGGCGCTTCGCGGCTTCCCCCTTGCCGGTCCGAGCCTCGAGGAAATCGGTCCAGAAGCCGACCAGATAGGTGCAGGCGAACTCGATCTGCTGTCGCTCTGCCTCGCAGTAGAACGCCCGCTCGAACCACGGGCCACTGTGCTCATAGGGCGGATACTGATGCGTTGGCCCCATGAACTCTTGCATCTCGACTATTGGGCTCACAAGTCCACCCACCAGACGTATTCTTCGACGCCGCCGAGCGTCAGGCCATGTTCCGCGAGGAATTGATCGACTGCCACCTTCACGCCAGTGTGCTGCGGCTGGCCGTAGTCATGCCCCATGAACAATCCGCCCGGGCGCTCCAATTTTGGAAACCAGATCCGTAGGTCGGCCAGGCAGGAATCGTAGTCGTGGCTGGCATCGACGTAGAGCCAGTCAATGGGCACATCAACAACCCTGGCGGCGGCTTCTGTGGTTGTCCGCAGGAACAGTGCTCGATCGCCGTACGGCTGCAACCGCTCGATGGTCTCGTGGCACAGCCGCTCGTACCCGCCGGCGAACTTCTTGATCATGTCATCAACTTCCTCACGGTAGGCGTCGATGGTGATCACGCTAGCTGTGGGGCACCTGAGCAGGATCTGCTCAGCATGCCAGCCGTAGCCTGTGCCGAGTTCAACGCCTCGGCCGAGCTGACGTTCGTTGATGAGCCTGGTCGTGACGTCGTACGACGTGGCCCAGTTCGTGGTTTCGAGATACGAGCGATGCCAGGGCTTGCCTCGGCTTGCGGTGTACCGCACGGGCTTTCGTTTGCGTTTTGGCATCGGTCTTTGTCCTATTCGAAGTATGGGCTAAAACGCGGGTCTGTTCCGAGCTGCCGCTGGAGCTCTTTATAATTTGACACACGATCCTGCCAAGGTCTACTATTCTTTTGCGTTCTAGACGTCAGCACACGCCGAGGTACACCCAGAAAGTCCTGCACCCGTCCTAGTGTGCTGCGTGTCTCGTCAGCCAGCTGCTCGTAGGAGATCTGCAGGGCATTAGGGAACAACCAGGTCAATCTGCTTAGCATATGGCCGATAGCCGTTGCTTCCCGCCGCACAGTAGCCGGGACAATATGTACAGCGGGCTGCTGCCAGCTCCGAATCTGCTCGCCTCTGTTATGGATGTGCCACACCCCGCGGCTGCAAGCAAACTGGACAGATACACTGCGTGCCAGCAGATTTTGACGCCGCAGGATTATGACCCGAAGGCCGCCGGCGACCATATGCCAGATGACTGGCCACAAAAAGCGAGCAATCTGACCGTTCTGCTGATGCCATGCGTCGGCAGAGCCTGCCACGCTTTTTGAGATCGGCATGTTGCAAAGGTGCTCGGGTAGTGGTGCTGACGGCGGGTCTATGAGCCAACACTGTTCACAAACGCCAAGTGCCTCGGACCTACGCCTCTTCTGTACTCGCTGCGAAGGACACCACATCCCGGGCGGTATGTAGTGAAAGCCACTGTACGGCTCTCTCCACACATGCTGCAGACGGGCAAGCAGCGTATGCGGCCGTTTGTCTGCCCTGTCTATCTTGAACGGTTCGCCATGCCATTGCATAGCTGGATGCGAACCCAATGCACTGGTGAGCATTATTGAGCCGCACCGTCCGGGGCTCAGCAAAAGGAAGCGGTCAGATCCGCTCATCGCATCTATAGCGTCAGCAAGCGTCACGTCCTACACTCCGGCGAGAATCTTGGAAATGTTCAGCATACTGTTACACAGCCGCAAGGCGTGCTGGTTGGCATTGATCATATCGGGTTCCAGACTATGATCGGGCTCCAGTTCCTCATCGTTCTGCATAGTATGGGTCAGCTCGTTCAGCCGTTCGATCACGTCGGACATGGTGCTGTGGTGGATGTACTCGTGGTACGTGGCCCGAAGATCCTCCGTAGACACACGTGCGAGTTTGTCCCTCCACAATCGCCCATGGAACTCCGCCAGCTCGTCCGCAGTATCGCGAAGCTCACCAGCGATTTGTTCCAAAGCGTGCAGGTATCGTACAGCCCTATTCATAGAGATCCTCCCCAAGCGCTACAGCCGACATGCCGGTCGGATAGTTGAAGTATTCAAACCACTCCCGGTACTTCGACTCGATGTACTGGATATCAGCATACGGCAACCGTTGCCTGTACCCACCGATGCCTACATGTTGGCGATGTCGCTGCCAGCCGCAGATGTAGCCCTGCTCCGAGTCGTACTCGTCATAGACCTCGGGCAAGATCTCCAGCCTGATGGCGATATCTTCGAGCTTGTCAGGATCGAAGTCGTGGTCTGGGAACAGGTAATCCCCGATGGCCATCAGCATCCCAACCTTGTTGACGGTCATCTGCTCGAAGTGGATGAACAGTCCGGCGTACTTGTCCCAGGCCAGCGACGGGTCGACAAGCAGCAGATCCATACCTGTGAACACGCCCGCACAGAGGCCGCGGCGGTTGTACGCCTCGACCTCCATCAGCTGAGCAGCTACGGCGCTGCAGAAAGCGTCCCGGAGATCACGGATGCAGGTGATCACCTTGTCTGCCGGCGCCCAGGCGCCCGTGATCTCGTGGGTCTTGATGATCTCAACCTCGGCATCCGCGATCTCCAAGTACTCGCCGATGGCAGAGGCGTTGACGGCCTCCGAGCCGTGGACCATCGCCGCCAACATCCTAGCGGCATTGAACGCCCACGTGGAGCCCGAGCGGGCCATCGCTCCGATAACGATCCTCCTCATCATCGGCCCTCTCGGTTGTAGCATGCCTGATGAGCAATGCCAGTCTGCGGGTTTGCTGCCGTGAAACCCGGTTTGGTGAAGATCGCGCTGCGAGCACCGGTACGGATCTCTTTGTGGCAGATATCGCAGTATCGTACCTCGGGCACGACCGGCCGCTTAGGCGGCTTCGGGTAGTTGATGAACGGCATTGGACCTCCTTACTTCTTGATTCGTATGTAGGCCATATAGTAGTAGCCATGGACGTCGTCTGTAAAGGCCTTCAGAGCCGGATCCGGCGCTGTCAGCAGCGGTGGATGCGTCACATCAGCATATTTCTTGTATGGATACGCCCGGGTCGTATTGTTGGCGTAAATCGGTGGAAACTCGTAGTAGATCGTTACATGCTCCTGCAACCAATCGGCAGGACCACCGGCCTGGGCAAGCGCCGCTTTTACCGACAGCTCGTTTCCTTGATAGATCGGATAGTTGTCCTCATACAGTACATGCTCGAACCCCGCTGCTTTTGCCTGTTGAATCCGCTGCCATCCTTGATGGTCATCGAAGAACAGCAGCATCCGGTCTTTGTCTACCTCCGCCCACGACAGCTTGCTGAAGTCGGTGCGGATATAATGAGCTCGCCTGCTTGTGTAACGCGGACGGTGGACACTTGGCTCGATGCAGAGCAAGCCCGCTTCCGGCGCTGCCTGCTCCAACATCCAAGTGCCAGCGCCATCCAAAACGCCGCTCTCCACGATGCGCTGCGGCTGCAACCGCCGTACAGCGAACCACGTGAAGAACATGTGCATGGGCCCCATGCCGCCCGGATTGCTGGTCCAGGGCCGCATTGACCAGCAAGACAGGAACTCCGGCATTGCAGCAAGCAAGTCGGCCCGGGACCACGGAGCATTTCCAATAGCAAACATACCTGCATTGTTGCCCAGCGAGGGCAAGATGTCAAGGATCTGATGGCTAAAAAAGGGCCCGAAGGCCCTGCCCGCCTCATGGCGGGTTTACTGTGACGGCTGTTGTGGCTTGAAGGCCGCGTCATCGGCCTGGTGCTGCCACATCCAACGTTCCAACGTGCGAATTCTCTGGGCGTCCCTCTGGCACTTTCTCTCGAGATTGATGTGCTTCCAGTGGGGATTTCTATGGGTGACATTTTGATGGACCAGGAGCCCCAAAATGAGAAGGATAATCATGCAACGCCACCATCCGGAGAAAGAGTCTTTGGGGGAGTCCTCAGAAGCGGGCTTGGTCATGGCAATCTCCTTTCTTGAGAGAGTAATAGACCCTACGCTTTCCAATGCCCGATTCTCCGACTTTGTTCAGGTGAACAAGTTCCAGCCAAAGAAAAAGCCCCGTTTCCGGGGCCTTTGGGCAGAAAACCGGGTGGCCACCGCAGGGCAAAGGAAGGGAAATCCCTGCGGGGCCAACCCGGCGGACCGATGGATTCGACTCCGTCGTTAGGCTGCCTGTGGCATCGACAGCTTGTAGGCTTCCAGCATCTTGTAGATGTCTTCGGGCGTCAGCTTTCCGCCTAACTGCTGCACTGCCCATTGGATAGCAGCGCCCAAGGCTTCTGGCGCCATCCCACTAAGGAATTTCAGCTGGTTCTGCAGCTCGGGCGGCGATGCCTGGATCAGCGGAACCAGTTTGCTGGCCTCCATGCCCCGAAGAACATCGGCATTGCCCGTGATCTCGCCCATGCTCACCTGTCCATCTGCCAACATCTGCTCGAGAGCCTGGTTCCCGGCAGCTGTCTGCTGCTCTGGCCCTGCGGCGGCGTTCGCCGGTGCATCAGCGGCGTTCGCCGGTGCATCAGCAGGACCAGGCCCTGGGATGTTGGGCACAATAGCCGGTTCTGCGCCTCCACCAGCCGAAACGCCTTCACCTGTTGGTACCGGTGTGCTCTTCGACTCTTCAGAGGCCTTCGGGCCTGCGGCCTGCTCGTCGCCGCCGAACCACTTCTTGATCATGTCGCCGCCACCGAAGGCGTAACCAAGGCCACCGAGGCCTAGAGCGCCGGCCATGATCGTAGTCATGCCGTTACCGCCCATCAGGGCATTGACCAAGGCCACAACCGAGCCGATGACACCAACAACCAGACCGATCTTCTCGCCTGTGTCCATGCCGGACCACATCATGCCGAGTCGATCGATCAGGGACGGGTCTTGCCGGTTCTCCTCCATCTGCTGCTCGACATTGGCTGTCTGGTCGCCGGCCTGTTGTTTCTTGGCCACATCCTCTTCAGCAGCCTGCCGCTCGAGCATTGGAACCACCCTGGTGAGATCGTCGGCGTCGAACTTGCCTTGGGCACGCTGCTGGGCAATCCGGCCGAGCGCTTGTTCAATGGGCTCGCCGGTCTTGTTGGCTTCCTGCATGGCCTTGTCGATGCTGTTGTAGGCAATGATCTGCTGGACAGCACGAGGGACTCGCTCCTGCGGGATCTGGCCGCCATCCACAGCATCTGTCAGGGCGTTGATCTGCTCCATGTCCATGGGGTTCTGGAGGGCCCGTAGGTAGGCGTCGTCGCCCACAGGACCGTCCCAGACCATCTGGGCGACGTCCGAGGCCATCTGCTGTGCTGGAGCCGCCTGGGGAGCCGCTTCCTGGCCCGCAGGAGCCGCAGGAGGAGCCTGGGCCGCGGCTGCCGCAGCACCTGCTTGAAGCTGGGGATTGACCGGCGGAGCAGCAGGAGCGACCTGAGAGTCCTGTGGCGGTACCGCAGTTCCGCTTGGCAATGCCTGGGCGGCAGTAGCGCCAGCTTGCATCTGAGAATCGGGTTGCGGGGCCGTTGCAGGCTCCGGAAACTTGTCCTTCGCTTGCTGCTGATCAGGCGGCTCGGTAGCCCCAGGCCGTTGATTACCGTATGCATCTAGGCCGCCTGCGGCCATGTGTGCATCAATATCGGCGCGTTCGCCTGGTTGAGATATCCAGCGCTCGGCAGCGCCGGTCAGCGAAACCGGCAGTCGCGTGTCACCAATCTCATATCCCTCATGCATCGCTGGGCCAGTGATCTCGTCCGCGAGCGGCTGTCCGAGGAACTCAGCACCGATCGCGGTGCCACCCATCGCCCTGTACGGAAGATGTTTGGCCGTCCGCAGAGCCGTGGCTGCGATCGGCGCAGCATAAGGCGCTGCGACTATACCGCCTGCAGCAGCGCCAGCGCCCACGCCCACGCCCATACTACCGCGAGCACCGCGCCGGAGACCAGTGTCCCAGGCGTCCTCTCTCGGCCCCTCGTTGAGGTAGCCGGGCTTGAAAGCACGGTTGAAGTAATGCTTGTAGGCCGCCTTGTCGGCCCCACCAGTCCCGGGCGGCTTCCGCGGACTCCACGGACTCCACGGACGCTGGGCAACCTTTTGGAGGCCGAGCCAGCCATCAGCAGAGCCTTTCTCAAGCAAAAGAGCAGGGCTACCTGCCGGCCTGGCGTGGCGGCCGGCAGGCGGGCCCTGCGAAGCGGACTGATTCGCATCCAAGACCATGCCGGCCTTTAGCTGATTCTTGTTCATGAGATCAAATTCCTATCCTTGCGACGTTATGAGCTGCATGAGCGCTTCGCGGTCCTCGGGGGACATCTGGGACAAGGCTTCCACTCCACTGCCGGCGCCATGTCCCCAGGTGCCGCCGACGGCAGCGCCTCCAAGTCCACCGAGGCCAGCGCCCAGCAGCCCGGTTTTGACCGCTTCCAGCAGGCGGCTACGCCGATTGCCCTGCTCGTCCTCGCCGGGGAACAACGCTCCGTAACCCGCACCACCGACGGCACCGAGGCCACCACCGATCAGGGCGCCGGGGGCAGCTCCGGCCAGCGCTCCGGCGCCTGGCACGCCCATGGCGTCTTTCTGGATGCCCTGCCAGCCATCATCACTGAGCTTGGTGTGCGTTGGCGAAGACGTGGGCGTTTTGGTGCTGCTCCAGCCATTGCCGGAGTCGACACGCACGCTGGGCTTGAATCCGCCGGCTGCAGCACCGTAGGAAGCGCCTTGCAGCACCTTGGTGACACTGGGCACCAACATGGCCAACTTGTCGTAGGCCGTCTTCTGAGTACGACGACGCCGCCGGCGCTTCTTTTTCTTCAGCGCCTTATTGACGATCGTGTCCATCTGTGTGTCCTTGGCCATATCCTTGGTGGCCGAGGTAACGTCATGCGGGTCAGGCATCTTGGTCTCCTTAGGCTCGCAGCCCTTCGGCGGCTTCCAGTTTTTCACGCAGACCAGATTGCAGCAGGTCTTCGCTCACAGCAGATCTGCCGCTACTGAACGCATCGGGGTCCCGGCCGCTTTCGAACTCGTCGCGGCGGGCCATGTAGTTCATGGTGGGCCGGGAGACTTCCCTGCCGCCCCTGATGTCGGCGTCGGCCTTGCGGGCAATATCATCGCCCTGGCCCTCCAAGCTACGGTAGTAGCCGAGCATGGACTCGGCTCTGTCCTTCATCCGCGGGTTGATCGTACGGCCACGGTCTCCGACCGAACTGCCGACTTCACCCCGGTTGATGGCGTCCCAATGTTGCATCTGCTCGCGGAAACGGCTGTCGGCGTACGGATCAGCCGGCTGTTCAGCCTGCAACGGGATCTCCTGTGGGCCGCCGCCCATCGCCATACCCACGCCAAGAGCGTCCTCACGGGCTTCACGCTCGGCATCGCCCGGAAGCTGTGCCGAAATGCCCTGATCGCCCCTGGACGGGGGAGCCGGGCCCATACCAGCCTGCATCTCGCCCGCCGGATCGAGCGGATCCATCCGCGTGGCCTTTGGCCAGCGTGCTGGCCAAAGGCCCGGCGGATCCATCCGCTGGTCGAAATCGGACACTGCAGCATCGAAGTCAGGGCCACGCGGGCTGGGTGGCGGCGGAGCAGGCATGTCCGCCACGGCGGCTTCGAAGCCAGGGCCTCTGGGATTACCTTGCGTAGCGCTGGGCTGTCCCCGACCGCTGAAGAGGTCACGGGCACCCTGCATCAAGTCACCAGCACGCTGCTGGACGCCGCTGGTGATCCTGCTCGTCGCGTCTTGAGCACGCTGGCCCAATCCGCCGAACGAATCACCGAGCTGGCCCATGAACTCACGGCCGGCGCCGAGGGCGCCTTGTACGGCCCCGCCGAAGCCGTAATCGGCTCCAGACGATGGTCCAGCACCTGGCTTGGTGCCACCAGCGCCGCTGCCGCCCGGAGGCGTAAAGCCTGCCGCCTCGTCGATCTGTCCGCCGAACTGCGGCACGTCCGCGTCAAACGATGGCTGGGTAGGCTGGGCAGGAGCCTCCGGCTGTACAGGCTGCGGCGGCACCTGAGACATCAGCGGATCCGACTGCTTGGGCTGCTTGGGCATCTCCGGCATCTGTGGAAGTTCCATCGGCTGTGGACGCGGAGCCGTCGGCGCCGGTTTGGCGGTTGGCAGCTCAGTTGCAGCGGGGCCGGGCGGAGGTACCTGAGGCTGTGAGCTGGCCAAAGGCATCAGGGTGTCGGGCATCCGACGGGGAGGCCGCGGGGCAAGGGGTCGTTGCTGCGGCATAGGGCCAGGACTGAGAGAGCGTATGCCGCCTGGACCGCCTCCACCGAAGCTGACCGGAGAAAACTGTCCTCCGCCGCCAAGCGCCGCAGGCTTCGGGCCTGCACCCAAGCCGCCACCGATGTTCGAGGGCATGCCACCCGACGCAGCGTTGGAGCGGGGCAGCTCCGCCTTCTTACCGAACAGCCCTATGCCCGTCTTGAGCAACTCACCAGTAGTGTTCAGTGTGGGCTGGCCATCGGTGAGCTTGGCCTTTTCCGGCAACAGCAGGTCCAGATACCTCTTCTCATCGATCTCTGTCGTCTCTTGATTTGTCATTGTCCGCTCCTAAGAATCTGGATCACGATATCGGCCCGTAAAGGCCTTTGAAAAGCTCCCAATCGATCTCCTCGGTGATCTGCTCGATCTGCAACTTCGACAGCAGATCCAGATACCTCTTCTCTTCGTAATACGCCCGGTCGAACTTGATCGCCGGCAGCCCTCGCATCTTTGTCCTCGCCGGCCTGACGATCTGCAGCGGCATCGCTTCCCACATCTGCGTCGGGTCCGGCTCCACGTCCAGCAGCTTGGCGATCTTCTCGTACAACACCGCGGGATTCATCAGGATGTCTTCGTAACGGATGACGGCGAAGTCATATCCGGCGGTCATCCAGTTCCTGTACCGCTCATTGAACTCGTTGGTCCCCCACGTGACGTCCTTTTTGTTGAACGAAACCGGCAGCTTCTTCCCTGGTATCTCATACCCGCTATACTTGGCCTGCTGTGCCCAGGCATGCCAACTGACCATCCAGGAGTACGGGTCCTTGATGTTGATCATCAACGCCGTGTCCGGCGTGAACGATCCCGGCCCGATCAGTTCATGCTTGACCCGCTTCCCGTCCATGCCTTGTATGCCGAACGCCTGCCGCACCATCTTGGCGGCTACCGTAGTGCCGCAGCGTTCTATACCTTTCTGTTGCAGCGGTCTCATCTGGCCAACCTTTACTCGATCAATGCTGCAAAGCACTCCATGCGTGCTCCACTGGTCTTTGACAGCCTACCAAGCGCCGAATCGATCATCGAGGCCGGCAGTGGCCCACCAATGGCCTGCTCGGTGATGTCGAACTGCTGCTGGCGAGGCATGGCCTTCCATCCTTGGTCGCCTACGGCCGTCCCGATCGTTTTGGTCCAGTCCCTGGCCCAGTCTGGTGCCCAATCAGGCACATAGGACTTGGCCTTCTCGCCGGCAGCACCCGGAGCCTGCATCCCAGTGAGCAATCTAGGCAGCTCCTGGCCGGCAACACCACCGACGGCACCGAGGCCACCACCGATCAGGCCACCTTTGGCCACTCCGC
>SDBU01000091.1_pt1 | contig 116054 bp, 116 predicted proteins | sample 2277071 | NCBI WGS metagenome assembly SDBU01 (sample SAMN10397929, study PRJNA504765) | marine sediment metagenome | isolation source: marine sediment core GS08_GC12, 126 cmbsf | place: Arctic Ocean: Gakkel Ridge, Loki's castle | collected 2008
TGTTTTTACTGACTTAAGAGCTTAAGCTTGTGCCTTTTTGTTTTTCAAGGTTTTACTTGGAATTAGGTGAGCTTCTCTAGAGAGTTATGCAACACACCCTGATCGGTTCATCTTATGGCAGGGATTGATGCAGAGATCGAAACGACTCTCAGCCAGTGCGCTCCTTAATAAAATTGAGATCTCAAGCAAAAGGGCCCTTCCGCTAATTCCCTTCAACCACGCGCGCGCGAAAGCTATTTTGGTAGCCAAAAAAGAGGATGACCCCTATGGCGATCATGGGAATGCTCAAAATCTGTCCCATATGCCACGAACCACTGCTTGACAAGAGAAGGCTCTGCGGCATTTTCAAAAATTCGATAATGAATCGAAAGCCAAACGTTCCCATAAAGAAAAGCCCTGATGTCTTACCTAGGCGGAACATTCTTGGAAGCCTGCTTCTCAGTGTCCATAAGACAATAAAAAAAACAAAATAAAAGAGGGCTTCATACAGTTGTACAGGATGGCGGGCTACAACAGAGCTCCCATCCAATGGATGGCCAAAGATGACTCCCCAAGGCATCTTTGTGGGGACACCAAGAATCTCCTGATTGAAAAAATTCCCGATGCGGATAAATGCCCCAGCAAGAAGAGCGGGAATGGAAAGAAGATCGAGCAAGGCGATCCAAGTGATCATCGGGTATTTCTTCCGAATACGATAGCAAAAGATCCACAGCCCTAGCAGGATCCCGATAACCCCTCCATGACTTGAGAGCCCTGGCTCCCAAAACCGAAAAATCCCCATGGGGTCCTGGACAAATTGCATCGGCGTTTGGTAGAATATTGCTTCACCAAGACGCGCGCCGAAGAGGGTTCCAATTACGACATAGAAACTCATCCTTTCGGCCAATTTCCTGCTTTCATCCCTGCCAATACGGTAAGAGTTTAAAAAGTTTCTCAAAAGGGATTGAAAGACGAGATAGCCAAAAAAGAACCCCAAAGAGAACAATACCCCATACCAGAGAATCGGCCGGTGCAGAAAGGGGATGCTCCAATTGAATAATTCCTTAGAAGGATCCCAGTAAATGGTTAAACTGAAAATATTTTCCATAGGCAAAACTAAAGAACCTTGGCTAAAACTGGCGATTGAGGAATATACTACCCGTCTGAGACCTATCCTGTCAATCGAGTGGCACCTCCCCAAGACCGATGAGCAACTGGTCCAGCTCCTTACAAAGGAAAAGACCTACTATGCTCTCGACCCCAGTGGAAAAAGTTTTACTAGTGAAGAGTTTTCTCACTGGCTTTTCTCAGAGATCGACCATGGGGGCTCACGGATGAACCTGGTGATCGGTGGAGCAGATGGTCTACCACCCTCCATTCGAGAAAGCGCCCACCTCCTCATCAGCCTCTCTCCCCTCACTTTCACCCATCAGATCACCCGGCTGGTTCTTCTCGAGCAAATCTACCGCGCTTCTGAGATCACTAAAGGGAGTCGCTACCACAAATAATTCGAGTACCATCTCTCCTCCTAACTCCACAAGGGACAGACGAGTCCAGCTCATCGCGACTTAAAAAGAATGAGTAGTATTTGATCGACAAAAAACCTCTACTTATTTAGAATTTGCACCTATTCGATTTACCTAAAAAATTCCTCTCAGATGAACTGTGGAGCATTTTTTTAATAATCGCTTTTGAAAATCACATACCTATTATTAGTAAAAATATTCCCTAAGACTTTGGGTATTTTAGCAAAGTAGGTTTGTCAATAAGGAGACTTTTATGAAGATCTCGATAGCTTTCTTTAGGGTCCTATTCACTCTTCTGACCCTATTCTTTATGACCTCATTCATGCTTTCACTTCCCCTGGGACCCGTGTGGCAAAAACTCTTGCTTGGAGGAGCGATAACCACTCTCTTTATCGGACTCCTGTTCAGTTTAGAAACGTTTTTCAAAAGGTATAGCTTGCGTGCCTTTAACACCGTGATTCTAGGGCTGTTTTTCGGTTACTTTATGGGACAGGCCTTAGTCTTTGTTGGAGAGGCAATCTTTCAGCTTACCCATATGCACGATTCGCTACAGCCGCAAACGATCGACTTGATGAAAACTTCCTTTTTTCTTCTTGGCACCTATCTAGGATGTACATTGACTATTCATCTTTCCGATGAAGTGGCGATCAGTATTCCCTTTATTAAATTTTCAACGAGCCAGTCCAAGAAGAAGGACCTGATCATTGATGCTTCTTGTTTATCAGATCCCCGAGTCATCGACCTCGTCGCGACAGGGCTCCTTGATCACCGCCTCGTCCTCCCCCGCTTCATTCTTAAGCACCTTTTCTCACAAATGGAAAGTGGAGATGAAGAAAAAAGACGTCTTGCGAAACAATCCATTGAAACCTTCCGCAAGCTCCAATCTTTGCCCGGTCTCGGCCTCCGTTTTGATGAGACCCAGTTTTCTGAGGATCGAGATCCTTTTCATCAGGTGGTCCGCCTTGCACGCCTCACCAATGCGAATATCCTCACCGCTGACAACGCTCAAGCCCAAGCCTCGGTTTCTGAAGGAATTAAGATCATCAGCCTGACTACCCTCTCTATTGCATTGAAGCCCTTGATGCAAATGGGGGAATCGATGAAAATCAAAATTCAGCGGTATGGAAAAGAACCCAACCAAGGGGTAGGTTATCTTGAAGATGGAACAATGGTAGTGATCAATGGTGGAGGAGACTTCATCGGCGAGTGCATCGATGTACAAGTCCTCTCTGTCAAACATACCTCGTCAGGGAGAATGATCTTTTGTAACTCTCTCGATGAACTGCCCTCTAAAGGAAATCGCATCGAAGTATGAATAAACAGGCAAACATCCTCGGTCTTGGCAACGATATTATCGAAATCGAGAGGGTCAGAGAAGGATTTATCCAGCACCGTGATCCCTTCCTAGACCGTCTTTTCTCTAAAAAAGAGAGGGACTACTGTGAGAGTCAGAAAGACCCTTTCCCCCGCTATGCGGGCCGCTTCGCTGCTAAAGAAGCGATCGTCAAAGCCCTCGGGTGTGGCTTTGGTAAAGAGGCCTCCTTCCATGACATAGAGATCTTAGCCGATGAAAATGGAAAACCAGAAGCCTATCTTTCAGAAGACCTCAATCAGCGATTCAACTCCCCTCACATCCTTGTGACGATCAGCCACTGCAAGACCTATGCCTCTGCCGTTGCTATCTGGAGTAATGCCTAAAAAATAGAGAATGGGAAACTGTAGGTCAAAAGGAAGAAGTTGACCTGCTCGGGGTAGCTTCTCGCGTAAACACGGTGCAAATAGTCAAAACGCAAATCCCCAAAGAAGCCACATCGATACCGGTAAGAGGCCCCTAAATCAACCGAATGGTGGTTGATTCTTCCCCAGCCGCTGAACTCTTCTGTCGGAACAAGGCTTCGACTCCCTAAACCAAAGAGACTCCTCGCATACAAACTCCACTCTTGCTGGTCTTCGTAATTTCCAGAGAAGGTGAGATCGGCACGGACCCAAGGAAGACCACTTGTCGCCTGCCCCACTGCCCCTAAACCAAAAACCCGAAAATACCAGTAAGCTCCTTGACTCCACTCTTTTCCTATTACCGTATTGAACTCAAAGTTAGCTCTTCCGTGGTAGGGGGTACTGAGCGCTCTCCGCATTCGGTCAGACGCATCCCGGTAGACAAATCCCGTAGTGAGGCTCACAAGATCGCCACAGACATCATCGAGCCATCTCTTTCGCAGTTGCAGGGCAAAGCTCCGATATCCCCACGAGACAGAGCTCGTATCTGCGAACTCGATCTCAGCTTCCCAGCTCCAGTCGTCAGGAGCTGTGATGCTGAGTCCTCCCCCTAGAACATGGGTGTGAAACGAGCTTTTTAGTTGAGGACTAGCTCGATCGACCTTTCGAAAAAAGTTGTACTCATAGAAGGGCTTGAATTCAAATTCCAAAAACTCAGAGAACCACGGTCTCTCCTCTAAAGAACTGAGAAGGGAGGGAAGAAGTAAAACTAAGGGTAAGATCTTTTTCATAGACGAATAGAGTAGCCTAATCAATCAAGCCCTGGCTACTGAGCCATCTCTCAGCGTCAAGGGCGGCCATGCACCCGCTTCCCGCAGCTGAGACCGCTTGACGGTAGACGTGATCATGCACATCACCAGCAGCAAAAACTCCCTCGACGCTGGTGTATGAAGTGCCCGGTGTGATCTTGAGATACCCATTGCTTTCGAGTGCCAACTGTCCTTGAAGAAATGCCGTATTGGGGTTGAACCCAATTGCAAAAAAGAGCCCCCCTGCATCTCGTTTTTGTTCCAGTCCAGTTTTCACGTTTTTGAGAGTCACTGACTGGACCACAGAATCCCCTTCGACCTTGGCTAAGACATGATCCCAAACCACTTCGATCTTCGGATGTTTGATTGCCCGCTCGCCCATGATCTTTGAAGCGCGAAGCTCATCACGGCGATGGATGAGGTAGACTTTTTTCCCATACTTTGTGAGGAAGATCGCCTCTTCACAGGCAGTATCTCCTCCCCCAACCACGTAAAGATCGCGATCTCGAAAGATCGGAGCGGCTCCATCACAAACCGCGCAAGCGGTCACACCTCTTTGCCAGAATTCCCCATCGCGTGTCCCTTCAACATCGAGCCGATTCGCTGTTGCACCCGTTGCGACAATGATCGCATCGGCCTCTACCTCAGTCTTGCTCGCGACGATTTTAAATGGATGTGAAGAGAGAAAAACTTCCTTTACATCCTCTGTGAGGATCTCACTTCCAAACCGCTCTGCCTGCTTCCGGCAAAGGAGCATCAACTCAGGCCCTTGAATCCCCTCTGGGAAGCCCGGGTAGTTTTCCACATCAGTCGTGGTCATGAGCTGCCCTCCGGCAGGTCCAGAGTAGAACCCCTCAAAAAGTAGAGGCTCAAGGTTAGCCCTAGCTGCGTAAATCGCAGCGGTATACCCCGCAGGTCCAGAGCCGATGATGACAAGCTTTCTTTTTTGCATAAGAGATCTCTTTACCTATTCTTTTTACCTAAGTTTGAGGGTTTACTTCCAGGAAAATATGCGGTAAAATCCTCCCGTGAGGAATATCCGACTAGAAGATCTTTCAAAGACGATCAATGGGCAGACGATCATCTCAAAGATGGACCTTGTCATCCCTGGGGGGAAGTTCTTCGCTCTGCTTGGCCCGAGTGGATGTGGAAAGACAACCCTACTCCGGCTGATCGCAGGCCTCGAGACAGCCGACCAAGGAAAAATCTACCTTGGAGACTCCGACATCACCCACACTCCCATCAATGAGCGTCCAATCAACATCGTCTTTCAGAACTACGCCCTCTTTCCGCACTTGAGCGTCTTTGAAAATGTCGCCTATAGCCTCCGGCTTAAAAGACTCCCCAAAGAGGTGATCAATCAAAAGGTCTATAAAATCCTCGAGACCTTCCACCTCGAAGCCCACATCTACAAATCTACAAGCCAACTCTCCGGTGGACAACAGCAGCGAGTGGCTCTAGCAAGAGCCATCGTCAATGAGCCCGATGTCCTCCTCCTCGACGAACCCCTCGCAGCACTCGATTATAAGCTCCGAGAAAAGATGCTGCTCGAGCTCATCGACTGGCAAGACCAACTTGAGACCACATTCATCTACGTCACCCATGATCAATTTGAAGCGCTGACAGTAGCCGATCAGATGGCGATCATGAATTACCACGGAGAAATCGAACAGCTCGGCACCCCTCAAGAGATCTATGAATTCCCAAGATCCTCCTTCGTCGCTCGCTTTGTTGGCTCGACGAACCTCTGGCAGGGGAAACTTCGAGATGTCGACCATGAGCCCAATATAGAAATCCCCGACCTCGGCCACTTTAAAGTCGCAATCCCGAGACCAACCGAATGGACCAAAGAGGATAGCGAAGTTGCCATGAGCCTCCGTCCCGAGAAAATCTTCATCTTCAAGGAAGAGAAAGAGGGGTTTTCTAACCACTTGGAGGGAATCGTAGAGTCGATCGTCTACCACGGAAGATCAACGCAGTACAACGTCCTCCTAGAAAGCAAAATGATGATCCAAGTCTTCGAACAAAATGAGGAGCATTTCCCCGGACAAGAGATTGACTACGATGATAAAGTCCACCTCTACTGGCAAAAAGAAAGCTCCGTCCTCCTAGAAAAATGATGAGAGAAACCCCTCCCACACAAACAAGTCAAAAGCATCTCCCCTTCGCTCTCGGGGTTCCTGCCCTTTTGTGGCAGGTCCTCTTTTTTTACCTCCCTTTACTCATCATCATTGTCTCAAGCTTCATCAAAGTCTCGGAGAAGGGAGCCGTGCAAGGGATCACCTTTGAACATATCGCCCTCTTCTTCACACCGACATACCTAAAAGTGATTGCCGCCTCTCTTCTTCTCGCTATCACTAATGCCCTCCTCTGTCTCTTGATCGCCTTCCCCCTCGCCTATTTCCTCGCATTTACCGGGCGAAAATACAAAAACATCCTCCTTTTCTTTCTCATCGTCCCCTTCTGGACAAATTTTTTACTCCACGTCTATGCCTGGTTCTACGTTCTGGAAAGAGATGGATTTCTGAATACATTCCTTCTCAAATTAAGGATCATCCATGAGCCCCTCGCTCTTCTCAATTCGATGTTTGCCGTCATCATCATGATGGTCTACTACTACCTTCCCTTCATGGTCCTTCCCCTATACGCGTCCCTCGATCGCTTCGATTACACTCTCATTGAAGCCTCATACGACCTAGGAGGAAGTTTTCGCTCGACATTCCAGCGGATCCTTCTCCCACTCTCTAGTCGCGGAATCCGAGCGGGATTTTTTCTCGTCTTCATTCCCTCCTTTGGAGAGTTCGTGATCCCCGAGCTCATGGGAGGTGATAAAAAGATGTTCGTTGGAACCGTCGTCTCACAGTATATCCTAGGCGAGGGTACAGGCTCTCTCGGTGCGGCCTACACCCTTGTAAGCGCAATTGCCATCCTCATCTGTGCCTCTCTCTTGTACCTCCTGCTCACAAAGCTCCTTAGAGCAGGGAGAGTGCTATGAATAAGAAACTCACCCTCGGCAGAGTAGGATCACTCCTCGCTATCTCTTCAACCTACCTCTTTCTCTACGTTCCTATCGTTGTCCTCCTCGTCTTCTCCTTCAATACCGCCCGTTTTCCCGCCCCATGGAGTGGCTTTACCCTTGAATGGTACAGAGAGCTCTTTCGCTCTACATACCTTTGGAAAGCCTTCAACAATTCACTCATTGTGGCGACATCGTCTGCAATGATCAGCCTCTCTGCTGGCGTAGGACTAATCTTCTATGCCTACCAGGGAGGACGCATCCGAAAGTACCTTGGCATTTTCTATGGGAACCTCGTGATCCCAGAAACCCTCCTTGCAGTGAGCCTCCTCACCTTCTTTACCCTCATCCACATTCCCCTTGGCCTAGGAACCCTCATCCTCGCCCACTCCGTCTTAGGACTCGGCTTCGTCATTCCACTTCTCTATGCCCGCTACAAAGAGCTCGATCATACACTGACAGAGGTATCGCTCGACTTAGGGGCCTCTCCCCTGCAAACCTTCTTTCGCGTGATACTCCCTCTCATGCGCTCAACACTGATGACCACGGCCCTGCTCGTGTTCATCCTCTCGTTTGATGATTTTGTCCTCTCCTATTTCTGTGCAGGGAGTAGCGCCCAGACCCTTTCTCTCTACATCCTCTCGATGATCCGAACCAGTGTCTCACCCGTTGTCAATGCCCTTTCCACCGTCCTCCTCTTTTTGAGCTCAGCATTTGCCCTCCTCTTTTTCTCAATCAAAACAAGAGGCCGAATCTTATGAGGTTGACCATTCGCATTGCTATCATCGCCTCTTGGCTCCTCTTCCTTTTCCTCGCTCTCTACCTCCCCTCGTGGGGGATCTTCCCCTACGAAGAGAAGAGCATCAACCTGTTTGCGTGGGGAGATACAATCGACCCAGCCGTCCTGTCAGAGTTTGAGAAAAAAAGTGGGATCAATCTTCGCGTCAGCTACTACTCATCCAATGAAGAGCTCCTTGTCAAGATGAAGGCAACTAAAGGGGTAGGGTACGATCTCATTCTGCCTTCCGACTACGCAGTGAGTCTTCTCAAAAATGCAAACCTCTTACAACCCCTTGACAGGTCAAAACTCGACTTCTTTGACAACCTCAATCCCTCCCTTCTCAACCATGCGTTTGACCCGGGAAATCGCTTTTCCATCCCCTTTGAATGGGAGGTATATGGACTCGGAGTAGACACCAACTTCTTTGCGAATCGCCCCTTGCCCACTAGCTGGAAGGCGATCTACGATCCCGGCCAGATTGACTACAAGATCGCCCTAAACAACGACCCTATAGAAGCCATCCTCTTTGCCGCTTTTTATCTCTTTGGAAAAACCGATGCGATCACCGAAGAAGAGTTCTCTAAAATCCGGACCTTACTTCTAAAACAGAGATCATGGGTGGAAGCCTACAGTGATTTTCGCCCAGATTACTTCATCGCCACAGAAAACTGTCCCGTAGCCATTTCCATCAGCGCAAAAATTAAATCAATTCAAGAAGCCTTTCCTCATGTTGCATTCATCATCCCCGAGGAGGGCTCCTTTATGACGATCGAGAATTTTTGCATTCCAAAATCTAGCACAAAAGCTGAGTATGTCTACCAGCTCCTCAACTACCTCTACACCGACACATCGATTCTCTCCCATCATGAGACTTTTGGTTTCCTCCCTGCTACCCTTTCCCCGAGAGAGCAAATCGATATTGCCGACTGGGAGAAAAAACTCCTCTTTTTATCACGAGAAGAGCTTGCAAAATTTCACTTCATCAAAAAAATCTTCCCCCAACAACGGGTCATTGATCTCTGGGTGGAAGTCAAGTCGTTTTAAGCGATGTCCGCTACCCGGCAAAATACCTTGCAACTAGGTAGGACCAGGTAGGATAGGGGTCTTCTTGCTCCACTAGGAACTCCTCAATTTTTTTCAAAGGAGTCGTCAAGCGGTGAAAAACAAATGACCCACCGATGAGGGTGGGTCATTTGAAAAAAAGAGAAAAGAGGCGAAGCTTACGCTTTCTTTTCTTTGATGTAGTCGATCACGTCTTTGATCGTCTTGAGCTTCTCAGCATCTTCTTCAGAGATCTCAAATCCAAAGCTCTCCTCAAACGTCATGATAAGCTCTGTGAGATCGAGAGAATCAGCATTGAGATCCTCAACAAATGATTTCTCTGGAGTCACTTCAGCTGCATCAACACCTAGCTGCTCGATGACAATATCAATGACTTCTTTTTCAATAGACTCTATATCCTTCGTATCCATCATACCCTCTTAGGTTTTTCTGTTAAAGTTGTTACATTACCATTCCGCCGTCGACGGTCAGCACCTGTCCCGTCATATACTTAGACATGTCGCTCGCCAGAAAAAGAGCCGCATGGGCGATTTCTTCTGGATCCCCAATACGCTTCATAGGAATCTTCTGTATGATCCCCTCTTTCTGTGCATCGGTAAGAGCGCTGGTCATTCGTGTTTTAATAAATCCCGGAGCAATGCAGTTCACGCAAATTCCGCGAGAAGCAAGCTCTTGGGCAAGTGCTTTAGTAAAACCAATCACCCCCGATTTAGATGCAGAATAATTCACTTGTCCCGCATTTCCTGTCAAGCCGACAACGGAAGAGATATTGATAATTTTTCCTGCTCTTGCTTTCATCATGGATCTGACGAGCGCCTGGCAGGTGTTGTATACTGATTTGAGATTGACATCGATCACTTGATCCCAGTGCTCTTCTGGCATTTTCATCAGAAGACCATCGCGCGTTATCCCTGCGTTATTGATGAGAACATCGATCTGTCCCCATTTGCTCAAAATGTCTTGAATGGCTGCTTCAATGGTCTTCTTATCGGAAACATCGACAATCTCAGCAAGGAATGCTTGGTCATCAAACTCTTTGTTTTCATTAAGCTCAGCTAGAACTTTGTCAGCCCGCTCTTGATTCGTACCAAAAATCGCAACACTGGCGCCATGCTGGGCAAATGTCAGGGCAATCTGCTTACCGATACCCGCTGTGCCTCCTGTGATGAGGACTCGTTTATCTTTGAGCGATAGCATCTCTTTCTCCTTTCAAAAGTGTTAAATCTTCCTTGTTCTCCACGCTATAGGTGGGAACAAGGACCTTAATCCGTTTGTTCATCCCTGCGAGGGTCTTTCCCGGGCCCATTTCAATGAATAGGTCGATCCCCTTCTCCAGCATTGATTCAATCCCTTTTTGCCAAAGGACGGGCTCTGTCACTTGGGCGATCATATTCTCTCTCATGGCATCAGTCTCTAAAACCGGGGCTCCGGGGACATTCATCACCACTTCGGCTTCCGAGCCAAGAAGAACTGCCTTCTGGATGAGTGGCTCCAACTGGTCTTGAGCTGATTGCATCAAGCCGCTGTGGAACGCCCCAGAAACCTCTAGAGGCATCACCCGACGGGCTCCTTGTTCTTTGAGCTGAAGCGCTGCCTCGGCAACTCCTTCCTCGGTTCCAGAGATCACAATTTGTCCTGGGCAATTGAGATTCGCAATCCATACCCCTTCAATAGCATCAACCACGGCTTTGACCTGATCGAGCTCTAACCCAAGAACGACACTCATTGTTCCCGGATGGGTTTGGCACGCCTCTTGCATGTGGCTTCCCCTCGCTTTAACAAGGAGGAGAGCTTCTTCAAATGAGAGAACACCTGCAGCGACAAGAGCTGTATACTCACCGAGGCTGAGGCCCGCACAGATCGTAGGCTTCATCTCGGGAAAGTTCTCTTGAACAACCCGCAAAATCGCATAGCTCGTGATGAAAATCGCAAGCTGGCTATTTTTGGTGAGAGTGAGTTCATCAGATAGACCTTCAAAAATCAGCTTTGAAAAGGGCTCTCCAAGAATCCGATCTGCTTCTTGGAAGACCTCTTTTGCAATGGAAAATTGCTCGAAGAAGTCTCTCCCCATTCCTGGGTATTGCGCTCCCTGCCCTGGAAAAATAAATGCGATCTTCTTATTCATAACGGAGCACCATCGATCCCCAAGTGAGTCCAGAACCAAAAGCGGTCAAGAGAATATGCTCACCAGAGCTTAGAGATTTTTGTTCTAATAGTTCATCTAGGGCGATCCCAACAGAAGAGGCCGAAGTGTTGCCATACTTATCGACCGTAATGAAAACTTTCTCAGGATCAACATGGAAACGCTTCGCAATCGCTTCGATGATCCGAATGTTCGCCTGATGGGGAATGAGCCAGCTGATTGCGCTTTCATCAAGGCCCGCTTTCTCAATGCACTCTTTACAGGAGGACTCCATTCTGCGAACGGCGTGTTTAAAGACCTCTCTTCCCTCCATCTTGATATAGTGGAGACCTTGATCGACGGTTTCTTTAGTTGTGGGATTACACGAACCACCGCCTGGCATAATGAGGATGTCGGCTTGAGTTCCATCCGATCCAAGTACTGAATCTCCAATGAGGAGTCCCTTCCCTTCACCGGAGACCACGCAAGCAGCTGCCCCATCACCAAAGAGAACACAGGTCTCTCTATCTTCATAATTTGTAATGGCTGAGAGCTTTTCCGCGGCAACGATAAGGATAGTCCGATAAATACCCGCCTCGACGAAGGCCTTGGCAACGGCAAGGGCATACAGGTATCCAGAACAAGCTGCTTGGATATCAAGAGCAGCAGCATTCAAATTGAGCGCCGATTGGATGATGCAGGCAGTACTGGGAAACAAATAATCAGGAGTCAGTGTTGCAACGAGAATGAGATCAATATTATCTGGCTCGATCTGAGCCTTTTCAATGGCCCTTTTTGCAGCCTCTATGCCGAGATCTGAGGTATTCTCATCTCCTCTAGCAATCCTCCGCTCACGTATTCCCGTACGCGAGACGATCCATTCGTCCGACGTATCGACCATAGTCTCGAGATCGGCGTTCGTGAGAATTTTTTCTGGGAGATACCTCCCTGTACCAATAATTTTTGCTTGTTTCATAAAAGTATAAAAGTTTACATGCGCGTCCTCTATTTTACCTAATTTCCTCATAAAAATGAAGGGGCTAAGCGCAAAACCCCTCTATTTTGTCGGGCATTTCCCTTGTAAAATAAGGGTTTGACAGAACCCTAAACCGCCTATTATTAATAAGATAACCAAACAAACAAACTTTCACCCCCTATAGACGAGAATTTTTCTCTTTCAGGATGAAGCCTTTTCACACTACCTTTTGGATTCTCCTTCTCGAAAGGCTTAAAGCTATTCCCTCCTGCGGTCATCTTCATCCTTCCCCAAAATTACATAAGCCATTTAAATAGAAGCGCTAAAAGATGGATGAAACCACAAAAAATGACGAATCGAGGGTCTTTATCATCATGTAATACGCATACCCACTTGAGCCAATTGGGTATGCGGGTTACATTCACAAAAGAACGCCAGACCCACAAAAAAGAAACCCTTCAATTTTATGCCTACACAACGCTAAACTCAGCTTACTATGGCCCAATACTACCCAAAAGAGCTGATTTCTCTTATCGCCTCCCTAATGAAGCTCCCTGGGGTAGGTAGGAAAACCGCAGAGCGGTTTGCCTTCTACCTCCTCGACTGGCCAAAAGATGATATTAAAAGATTTTCTTCACAGATTGAATCCCTTCAAGAAAAGGTTATCCCTTGCGCAACCTGTGGCTGCTTAAAAGAGGAAAACGCCTGTTTTTTTTGTGAGAGTCCCTCTCGGGACCCATCTCTGCTCTGCCTTGTCTCCTCCCCACGCGATGTCTATGCGATCGAAGAGACCAAGGCCTATAAAGGGCACTATCATGTAATTGGAGGACTTCTCTCCCCTCTAGAAGGGCGATCGATCGAGCAGCTTTCCATACACAAACTCGAGAAACGATTTGAGAACAGCTCGATTCAAGAGGTAATCATCGCCTTCGATTCGACATTAGAGGGAGATGCCACAGCTCTTTTCCTCAAACAAAAATTGAGTCATATCGGCGTAAATGCAACGCGCCTCGCGTTTGGTCTCCCCATGGGAAGCTCCCTCGACTTTGTCGATTATGGCACCTTAGAAAAAGCCTTCACTGGAAGGCAAAAATTTTAAGAGAATGGAATGATTGCGTATACACCCTCTAGACGAGAGGCGCACATTGCGCAATATTTCCTCCACCTCTATAATCACAACTTTGTAGCCTTTTGCCCGCATCTTCAAAGGCGCTTCATACTTAAGATGCAGTCCAAATGCTCGAGTGAATCATGAATAACAAGCTCCTACTCTGTATCAGCCTCGCTTTAGCGACAGGAATCACAGCAAAGATTCCCGCGCAAGAGCAATTCGAAGTCCCCTCCTACGAAGACAGGCGCGTAGGACAGCTCGATATCAAGATCGAAAATCTGCCCAGAGGCTCGAGTTTTGATCGAAAGTCAGTCCTCTCCAAGCTGCGCACCCGTCCTGGAGATCCTTTTTCGCAATACATCTTCGATCAGGATCTCAAACAACTCGCAGAAGATTACGATCGGGTCGTCCCTCAGATTGAGGTTAAAGGAAACCAGGTCGATATTACCCTCAAGGTTTGGCTGCGACCAGTCATTCGGAGCATCGAGTGGAGTGGCAACGAGTACTTCAAGACAAAAACTCTCAGAAAAGAACTCGACATCAAGCCCGGCACAGTCTTTAACCGCTCCGAATTCAACCGCTCCTTCAACAAGCTAAAAGAGTACTACATCAAAAAAGGGTACTTTGAGTCTCAAATCACCTACAAAATTGTCCCTGTTCCCAATTCGCAAGAAATCGATATCGAAATCGACATTAAGGAGGGACGGTCTGGCAAAGTCGACAAAATCCTCTTCAATGGCTTCACCAAGAAAGAGGAAAGTGGGATCATCGAAAGACTCTATACGAAAAAGTATAGTAACTTGACGAGCTGGTTCACAGGTGTAGGCAAATTCAACGAAGAGGCTCTCGAGCAAGATAGACTCACCATCTTCAATTATCTCCAAGATGAGGGGTATGCCGATGCCCGAGTGGATATTCAGATCCTCGAATCCCCCGCTAAAGGGAAAATCATCATCGACATCTCTGCTGATAAAGGACCCCTCTACCATTTCGGTCGAGTGAGCTTTGATGGGAATATCCTCTTTTCCGATGAAAAGATCGAGCGGCTGTTCCGTGTCCACCCCGACACTGTCTATTCACCAGAGCAGCTTCGGAAGACCGCAGATAATATCAAAGAGTTATACGGACGAAAAGGACATATCGACACCAGCGTCACCTATGAGACTCAGCTCGCCCAAGACGAGCCCGTCTACAATGTCCACTTCCAGATCAATGAAGGAAGGGAGTTTCGCATAGGGATGATCCGAGTCATTGGGAACATCCAGACAGAAGCAAGAGTCATTTTACGTGAATCGCTCCTCGTTCCTGGGGAGAAGTTCGACTCAAGAAAACTCCAAGGAACCCAAATGAGACTCGAGCAGATCGGCTACTTCAAGTCGGTCAATGTCTATGCCGTTCGAACCCAGGACGACATCTCCTTAGGCGATAACTACAGAGATATCTACATCGAGGTCGAAGAGACCCAGACAGGCCATATCAGCCTTTTTAGTGGATTTAGTTCAGCCGATAATATTTTTGGGGGAGTTGACCTCACCGAAAGGAATTTTAACATCCAAGGATTGGGCAGGGTCTGGGAAGATGGCTTTTCCTCTTTTCGTGGTGGTGGTGAGTACTTCCAGATGCGCACGAGTTTCGGCCCAGTCCAACAAAATATTCTTGTCAATTGGATGACTCCTTATGTCAATGACACTAGATGGCAACTTGGAATAGAGTTCAACGCCATAATCGATAGCTCCCTTCAGTCAAAGAACTACTCCTTAAACACCTACAACCTCAATACCACCCTCTCCTACCCCTTAAACCCTTACTGGACTACCTCATTTCTCTACCGAGCAAGGGCTCTCGATGACAGAGTCAAAGACTCCAAAAAAATCACAGAACACACGAATAATAGCGGCTTCCTTTCTGGAGTCGGCGCATCTATTGTCTTCAATACGACAAATAGCGCCATCAAACCCAATCGAGGTCTCCGCTCTTTTCTCGAAGGAGAAGTCGTCGGAGTAGGGGGTGGCTACAACTTCTTCCGGACTGCCTTTCTCAATGCCTACTATATTCCACTGTCCGAGAGGGGTTACATGCGCTACCGCTGTGACTTCCGTTTTCTCTTCCCCTTCGGAAAAACCAATGAGTTTTCACAGATCCCTCTTAGTGAGCGATATTTCTTAGGGGGTGTCGCTTCAGTTCGAGGATACAAAGAAGCGATTATAGGTCCCCGCTTGAAAAAGAAAGAAAAAGGCAAAATCAAAGCCATTGACAGGGACCCCTCTGGGGGAATCAGTTCTTCCCTCTTATCGATGGAGTATATCTATGAAGCGTTTAGTTTCCTCGATACCTTTGTCTTCATCGATGGCGGATATATTAGTGACGAAGTATTTGGGTTTGGTACCTACCGATTCAGTTATGGCGCCGGCGTCAATGTCAGCGTTCTCGGTCAGATGCCGATCACACTTGGGTATGGAGTCCCCATCAACGCACGTAAAAGACAAAAAGAACACTTCTTCTTCTCTTTAGGAGGACAGTTTTAACAATTTTTCAAGGAGACATTATGACTCGTAAATTTTTTCTTTCCTTTTTTACCCTAATCGCTTTTTGCACCGCGGGGTTTGCAGCTGCTGACGCCCAATCGTCCGTTGGTGTTGTCAACTTCGCAAAGTGCATGACCGAATCGAAGCTCGGCAAACAAGAACAAGCCTCCTTCGAATCGCTCAAGACACAAATGACCTCTCTCATTGATGATACTGAAAAGCAAATCAATGTGATGGCAGAGAAATTCAACGATGACGACTACATGGATGGCCTCTCTCCAGATGCAGAAGAGGAAATGAAAAGTAAATTCCGCCTTCTCAACGATGAGATGAACCGGTACCAAAACCAGTTCTATCAAGTGATGAACCAAGCCAATATGAAACTCGTTCAGTCTATGGGTGCGAGTATTCAAGAGGCCTCTACGAAAGTAGCAGCTGAGAAAAAACTCACCATGGTGATCAACGATGAGGCATGCTTCTTTTCTGCTCCAACTCTCAATGTGACTCAGCTCGTTATTACCGAAATGGACAAAGGATTTGATAAGAGCACATCAAAAAAAGAGACCGCAAATAACGAGGCAAGCGCCTTCAATAAAAACGCAGAGAAAAAGTAATGAGCTCAGCTACAAAGACACTGGCGGAGCTCGCAGAGATTACTGGAGCTAAGCTAAAGGGAGATCCCGATTTTTGCATCGATGGAGTGGCCGACCTTCAGTCGGCTACCCCATCGGATGCCTCCTTTCTCGCAACCTCCATCCTCAAGCACTCGAGCTATAGTACCCTCCTTCCTAAGTGCCAAGCCGGTGTGATTTGCGTTGACCCCTCCCAAGCAGAGATCGAAGGAAAAAACCTCCTTATATCCGATGACCCTTCTCGCACCTTCCAAAAAATTGCAGAAGTCCTCCTTGCCGATCGCTCCTCAACAGGATTTGATGGCATCCACCCAACTGCAATCATTCACGAAAAGGCTATCGTTAGCCCTGATGTCTCCATCGGACCCTATGCTGTCATCGACACCGAGGCCCAGATAGGAAAAGGAAGTCGCATTGGCCCACACACCTACATAGGCCCAGGATCAATCATCGGAGAAGAGTGCACCCTCCATCCTCATAGCACTGTCCGTGAGTACTGCTCCTTAGGAGACCGCGTCATCCTGCAACCAGGTGCCGTCATCGGCTCCTGTGGCTTTGGATACACCACAAACGAAAAGGGAGAGCACACCAAGCTCGAGCAGATCGGGAACGTGATCCTCGAAGACGACGTGGAGATTGGAGCTAATACCACCATCGATAGAGCCCGCTTCAAAACCACTCGCATCAGCCGAGGAACTAAAATCGACAACCTCGTACAAATCGCCCACAACGTCGAACTCGGCGAGCACAACATCATCGCAGCCCAGACAGGAATAGCCGGCTCCACTAAAACCGGACGGAACGTCATGATGGGAGGACAAGTAGGAATCGTCGGCCATCTTGAGATCACCGACTTTACGATGATTGCGACAAGAGGTGGGGTGAGCAAGTCGATCAAAAAAAGTGGCAAATACGCAGGAAGCCCTGTCGTTACCCTTTCCGAGCACAACCGGACCCAAGTACACTTACGCAAAATCGAAGGGTACATAAAAAAAATCGAAGCCCTAGAAAAACGGTTCGAACAGCTCGAATCCGTTGCCCTTTCTTGAGCTCTTGAGATTAAAACATTTTCTTGGCATAGAGAAGATTAGAGGAGTAGTTTCCTCAGATATTTCACTATGCAAAAGATCTATTACAAATCCTCAGAATCCGAAGTCCTCCAAGAGATCGATGAGATCCGCAAAGGATGTTGGATCCACATTGACGAAGCGACAACTAGCGATCTCAAAGAACTTTCCAAGCAGACCGGTCTTGACACAGCTGATCTCTCTGACACTCTCGATAAGTATGAACTCCCCCGCATTGAAAAAAGCGATGAGAATCTTCTCATCTTTAGCCGCTACCCCACAGATCAAGAGATCGGCCTCTATACCTCAACATTCACCCTAATCCTCACCTCTGAGGCCTTCATCACCATCTGCCCTCACCGCTGTCTCATTGTGAAAAACTTCCTAGAAAATAAAGAACGCTTCTCCACCACTGACTCCTCAAGACTTCTCATCACCTTTCTCTTAAAAATCAATCAAGAGTTCACCAAACAAATCCGTCGGATCCGCTACAGCATCCTCTCAGCAGAAAAAGAGATGGCCTCTGTGAATAGCGATGACATCGCCGCTCTCACGAAAAACGAAGAAGTGCTCAATCAGTACCTCTCAACCCTGGTTCCCACCCGATCTGTCCTCGAGGGGATCCACGGTAAGCGCTATCTGAAGCTCTCAGAAGAGAAAGAAGATTTCATTGAAGATTGTGTCCTTTCCGTTAGGCAATCCGAAGAGCTCTGCGGCATCGTCCTCAAATCGATCCGTTCTTTGCGTGATTCCTATCAGATCATCTTCACAAACAATCTTCACAAAACGATCAAGCTCCTGACCTCCTTGACGATCATCTTGAGTATCCCCACGATGATCGCAAGCGTCTACGGCATGAACGTCGATCTACCCTTAGCAAAGAATACCTTTGCCTTCGGGATCGTGATGACCTTCACAGCGATTCTATCGATCTTTGGTCTATGGATTTTTAAGAAAAAAGGGTGGCTTTGAGAGACTATTAACGAATTCATTCCACCGCCAATAAGAGCCATCTTTTCCCCTACGAGAAACTCTTCGAATTCTACAAACTTCACCTAAGTTTGCTCCGCTGTCCAGAGCCTTCTCCTAGGAGAAAATCTTGGCTCCTCGCGGTAAAAGCAATTCGTTAACAGTCTCTAAGCCCCTTAGACCTTATTCAAAGGAGAGAAAAACGCGCCTATAGCTTCACCATCGTTGGGAGAATTCGGCCGCGTCATAGGAAATCCCCCTGTAGATTTTGGCCTTTGTGGAGTCGGGCGATGGATCTCCAATGCAGCAAATGCACTGACAAAATCTGATTTCACCGGTGGAGCTGACAATGATCGAAAGTCTGAAAAACCTGAGAATGCCGCTAATATTTCATCTGAATCATTCGTTTTCGAAAGTGGTGAGTCTGCTCGAACAGCCTCAGCCTTTTCTGCTAGATCGCCAGAGCTAGAGTTAGACAGAGGAGCAAAAGAACATTGTGCTACCTCAGTGACTTTTTTTCGTTTAGCATCTTTACCACCATTCGCAAATTTGAGTCTCTTCCCAGTAGAGCTTTCCTCCGACCCTCCAACTCTATCTTCGACTAAATTCGAAGATCGAAGAGAGGCTAACTCATCTTCAACCACTATTGGAGCTCCTCTCCTAAGGAATGGAACAGGAAGGAAATTTGAAATATCTTCAAGAAGGGAGGCTTCTTGACCCCGTTGATCAATACCGTTTAAGTCCACCCCAAAAATAGGAGCTTCTGACTCCCTATCATCGGACCAGATAGAATAAAGAGGAGATAGTGGTGGTAGTGGTGGGCTCACAGGTCCTGAAGAGGGCTGCTTATAAATAGGATTAGGCATGCTCATTAGTATTTCTTTGTTATTATTTATTAGATAATAGCAAAACGAAGTTATTAAATCAAGTAATAACTAAACAATTAAATATAGTAATGGTTAATATTTAAAAAAAGAGAGAAGCTACTAGAGAGCAAAGACTTCAAACGACTTGATAAAGAAGGAGTTGCAAACGAGACTTAAGATGAAACGGAACTTGATCTGCGACATGCATCCTTTGTACAGGGGGCATTCGCAGCCGATTTCTTTGAAAAACAAGGCGTAATATGTCAAAAGTGCTGATCACAAAATAGTCTACTTTTGTTGCTCCTTCGGTCCACCTAGGTGAGAAAAAATGAACACGTGGGGAGGGCATGGGCAAAGAAAAATATGGGCCTAGAGACTTTCCATCAAGTTGATCAACCATAATCCGCTCTATCAAACCCCCCAAAGTTGAGGAGGAAAATTTGTGAATATCCTCGTATGATACGTGCTAGAGATCTATTCCAGAAAGAATTTTCCCAGTTAAAAAAACTTTTTCAATAAAAGATTCTTTCTAAACCAGAAGAAGGGAGGGATTTTCAAGAAACATCTTTAAAGTAGCGAGAAACTTTGCAGCGTCAATCCCATCAAGAACCCGATGGTCGGAAGAGAGAGTAAAGGAGATCACTTTTCCAGGGACCACTAGTCCCTCTTTGACAACCGGCTTATCCTGAATCCCTCCAATGGCGAGAATACTCGCTTGTGGAGGATTGATCACAGCGACAAAATCCCGCACCCCAAACATCCCTAGATTGGAGATGGTGAAAGAGCCCCCTGAGTACTCCTCGCGGACGAGCTTACCATCACGAGCTCTCTTCGCTAAGAGGCGCACCTCAGAAGAAATCTCCCCGAGATTCTTGTAGTCGGCATGCCGAATGATCGGTGTGATGAGGCCCGAGGGAAGGCTAACAGCGACGGCGACATCGATCGTCTTGAAACGGATGATCGACCCATTTACGGTATTGAACCCGCTATTCACTTCCGGATGCTGTTTGAGAGTCAAAGCAGTTGCTCGAAGAATGAAGTCATTGAAGGTCGCTTTGAGTCCCCCCTCTTTAAGCTGATGGCGGAGAGCGACCATCGGCTCTGCATCGACCTCCTGTGTGACGTAGAAGTGAGGGATGAAAGTCTTCGATTCTTGCAAACGACGGCCAACGATCTTGCGTATGGGAGTGAGCGTCTCTTCTTCGTAACTGCCGGGAGCAGTGGTGGGCGTTTCTTTTTTGCCCCAGGAGACGACCCCGACAGGTTGACCGGTATCGAGATCAGCGCTTGTGATCCGCCCATGGGGGCCCGATCCTTTCACAGTAGCGAGATCGATCCCCCTCTCTTTGGCAAGGCGCCTAGCGAGTGGTGAGGCGGGGATCCGCCCCTGGATCGGCTCAGTTGCCACTTTGAGCTGGAATCCTTCAAGAGGAGGCTCAGGAACAAACGCGGGCTGCTGCATAGCGCCTGCTGCGGGTGTTGGCTCTGGCGCAGCTGCTTTTTCAGGTGCTTCTTCCACAGCCTTTTCTTCGGGCCTTTCTTCTGCCTTAGGAGCGAGCCCTTCTGGCTCGTACCCTTCGATGCTCTCATCAGCTGATTCGGTGAAGATAGCGATGGGTTCATTCACCCTAGCTGTGCCCCCATCTGCAACGAGAATTTCCCTAAGATACCCCTCATCAATCGCCTCGTGCTCAACGGTCGCTTTGTCGGTCGCCACCTCGATCAAAACATCGCCAGCTTTGATATGGTCCCCAACTTTTACGCTCCACTTCGCAATGGTCCCTTCTTCCATCGTGGGGGAGAGTTTGGGCATGGTTAGTGTAAAGGGCATTCTATTTTCTCCAACTATCTATAAGACTTTATGGATGGCATCGAGGATCTTCTCTTTCGTCGGGAGAGTCTCCTTCTCTAATACTTTGGAATAGGGCATCGGGGTCTCTCTTTGACACACCCGCTCAATCGGGGCATCCAGAAAATCAAAACAGTGCTCCATCAGCTGGAAACCCACCTCTGCGCAGATCCCAGAGAAGAGATGCCCCTCTTCCACAAGGACACACCGGCCGGTTTTTCGGACAGAGTCTGCAATTGTCGTAAGATCGAGGGGTTTGATGGTGCGTAGATCGATGAGCTCGACCTCTATTCCTTTTTTTGCTAATTCAGTACAAGCCTCTTCGCAGAGATCGATCATTCGGCTATATGAGATCAGTGTCAGGTGTCTTCCTTCTCTGAGGATGTTAGCTTTTCCAATGGGTATTAAGTACTCCTCTTCTGGGACCTCCCCCTTTTTCCCATAGGTGAGTTCACACTCTAAAAACAGAACAGGATTGTTATTCCGAATGGCACTCTTAAGCAGTCCCTTGGCATCGTGTGCGGTATTGGGAGCAATGACGATGAGACCGGGGAAATTCCCGTAGAAAGATTCAACGCAGTGAGAATGCTGCGAAGAGACCTGAGCAGCTGAGCCATTGGGTCCCCGAAACACAATCGGGACAGAAAATCGCCCACCCGACATGTAGTGCATCTTGATCGCATGGGAGATGATCTGATCGCATCCCACAAACGAGAAGTTGAAACTCATGAACTCGACGATGGGCCTAAGACCACACATAGCCGAGCCAACCCCTACCCCAGCAAACCCGAGCTCAGATATGGGTGTATCGATCACCCGATCTTCCCCCCACTTATCGAGCATCCCTTTGGTCACTTTGTAGGCGCCGTTATATTCAGCAACCTCCTCGCCAATGATGTAGACCTTCTCGTCTCTTTCCATCTCTTCATCCATAGCTTGGCGGATCGCCTCTCGTATTTCTATTGTTTGCATTCCCATATTACGGAGCAAAAACCCCCTCTTCTAAATGGATAGGATCGGGCCAAGCAGAGTCATCAGCAAATTTCATGGCAGCCATGACGATCTCTTTTTGTTCTTTATCGATAGCCTGATACTTTTCATCATCGGTGATCCGGAAAGAAGAAAGGGTCTTGAGCATGATGAGCAAAGGATCCCTCTCCATAAAATGGGCGAGCTCTTCCTTGGAGCGATAAACAGCAGGATCAGAAATCGAGTGTCCTTTAAAGCGCTCGGTCTTCACTTCAATGAGGACCGGTCTTGCGGTCTCTTTCACCTCTTCAAAGACATGTTTAAATCCCGCATAGCAATTGAAAAAGTCCATCCCATCAAAGGTATACCCCTTCATACCGTAACCGGGAGCTTTCCGTTCAGCAATCGAGTCGACACTGATCGCCCGATCGACGTGTGTCCCCATCCCCCACTCATTGTTTTCGATCACATAGATACAGGGAAGATCCCAAAGAGCCGCAATATTCAGTGACTCATGAAAAGCTCCTTGCGCTACGGCTCCATCCCCAAGAAAACAAACAGCGACATCCTTTGGATGTTCCTCTTGTGTTTTCGGGAATTTTTTCTTGTATTTGATCGCAAATGCCGCACCCGTAGCAATGGGGATATGTCCCCCGACGATCCCATACCCACCGAGCATCTCTTCGGTGAAAAAGTGCATCGACCCTCCCCTTCCAAGGGCATTCCCCGTCTCTCTTCCGTAGAGCTCTGCCATCAATTCATCGGGAGTTGCATCTAATAAAAGAGCCAGAGCATGACAACGATAGGTAGTGATCCACCATTGGTTCTTTCCCATGACAGCAAGAGCTGCTGTCTGCACCGCCTCTTGCCCTTGATAAGAATGAAAGAAGCCCCCCACTTTTCCCTTCAGATAAGCCGATTCAGCCCGAATCTCAAAGTTCCGGATTAAAAGCATCTGTTTGAGCGACTGGATCAGTTGCTCTTTTCCGAGCTCTTCCACTACCTTCTCTGGATCATGAGAAAAGATGTGGGGCTCTGTTTTTTTGGCTCGTGTCATAACCCTTGCCCTATAACAATCTTCTTCAAACTAAGAAATGCTGGTAAATAAATCAATCCCTACCACGGTAGGCCTTGGGCAGTATGAGAGGACCCTGGGAGTTTCGAGGGATTATTGGTCACCGGCACACAATGCAAGTCATCATCGTTTCCTTGCATACATCCACTGACAAGAGCACAAATACAAAGAAGAAATGCCCCGAGAATTTTATTCATTTACTACCTCCAAAATCTCTCTCAGCATACCGAGTAGGCGACTTTCTTTCCTTACCTTTTTTGGGATACAGAGTCATGTACTCTGCAAAGGGTCTGGACTCCCGCTCTTTCATATGCAGAAAGTGGTTGTTGAATTGCCGGGCAATTTCTCGGTTTTTGATCGTCACCGCATTTTCCTGATTCCGCATGGCTCCGTTATTTGTAAAATTAAAAGAACCAGTCCAGACGAGATCCTCGCCAAATATGACAAATTTGTCATGCATCAAAGGCTTCATCCGTTTTAAGGGTTTTCTCACACTTGTGGATAACTGGTAGTCCCAGACAGATACAGAAACACTATTTTCTACAAGACGCTTCACCGATGAGCGCGCCCGAATGGATGCAGGATCGATGAGCACTTCAACCCTCACTCCCCTTTTCTTTGCACGGATGAGCGCTTTTGCAATCGAATAATGGGTCAGCTGATAGATCGCAACCTTGATGCTCTTCTCCTCCTGATCGATCAGATCTACAAGACAGCTCTCCAATGCATCCTGGCTTGAGAAATAGGCATGGCACTGGGCAGAAGAACCCTGAAGCTCAGCGAAAGAGAACACAGTAAGAAGAACAATCACTAGATAACGCATTGGACAAAAGTGATAGCAATTTATGTGCTATTCTTGCAAATTGATTTTCATGAAACGCCCTATTTACTACGACACAGAGACAACCGGAATCCGCTCTGAAAAAGATCGGATCATCGAAATTGCCGCCTATGACCCTATAGAAGGACGCTCTTTCTGCGAGTTTGTCAATCCGGGCTCTCCCATCCCCCCTGAAGCAAGCGCGATCCACCACATCACCGATGAGATGGTTGCTGATGCCTCTTCCTTTGAAGAGATCGGTCTTGCCTTTGCCGAGTTTTGTCCAGAGAACACTGTTCTCATCGCCCACAATAACGACGGATTTGATAAACACTTCCTCGAGAAGGAGTTTTCGAGATCGAGCCTTACACTCCCCTCTTGGGAGTACTTAGACAGCCTCAAATGGGCCAGGCGCTACCGCTCCGATCTTCCCCGGCACTCCCTTCAACACCTGCGTGAAGCCTATGGGATCCCTTCCAACCAAGCACACAGAGCTCTCGATGATGTGATGGTCCTCTACGAGATCTTTTCTCGAATGATCGATGACCTCTCTATTGAGAGGGTGATGGAGCTCCTCTCTCAGCCAAAGGTTCTCGAGCGGATGCCTTTCGGCAAGCACCAAGGGAAGCCCCTAAACAAGGTTCCCAAGAGCTATATCTCTTGGCTCAGTGACAATGGCGCTTTCGATAAGCCGCAGAACAAAGAGCTCAAAGAGAGCCTAGAGAAGATCGGCGTTTTGTAGTGATTTCAGAGAAACAATAGAACGCTTCTGCTAGAGAAAGAGCCTCCTTTTGATCCTAAAAAGGATACCGATTGACCTTGTTAACGCAAATGGTCAAACTCCCTTACAAGTTGCATGCACGAAGTTTCCGGGAATAAATTCGCGGGATGGCATAGCAAAGCCACCTCATTTTACAATTGCCGCATTCCTGATTCAGCGTTTATACCCTGATAGTGATGACTCCAGCCGAAAAGCTCTGGATGCAGCTCTAAGGCAATTGATCGGAGGAAAATCCCTCAATGAGATTCTGGTAGAGGAAAAGGATGATGTGCAGAGGGAAGCTGCTATCCTTTTAGGAGCTACCGCGCCTCAAGGCGACCCATTCGACCACCAATAAACTTGGACGGGGATTTCATTAATCGAAATCCAAGATGGCGCGAGGAAATAATGGGGTCGACAACTTTTCTTAAATCAGGAACGTCAGACGGGAACTGAGCGCGATTTTTTGGTGCGGAACATCGCTTCCCACATGAGACGGAAAGGGGGGCAGTTCTCGAGGAGCTCTTCGCGGGTCCCTTCGGCAATTTTCTCCCCATGTTCGAGGTAGATGATTCGATCGGCATGTTCTATGGTGGCGAGGCGGTGCGCGATGATGATTTGTGTCACTTCGCCATGTAGCTCGGCGATCGCCTCTTTGATCCGGTTTTCGCTGAGGGCATCGAGAGCGGATGTCGCCTCATCGAGAATCAAGATGGGTGCATCTTTCACTAGGGCTCTTGCAATCGCTAGGCGTTGCTGTTGTCCTCCTGAGAGATTTTGCCCCGCTTCTGCGAGGACGGTGTCGTACTTCTCTGGCAAGTTTTGGATGAACTCGTCAGCATGGGCTCTGCGGGCGGCTTCTGTTATCTCTTCGATGGGGAAGTCCCGACCGAAGGCGATGTTCCTTGCTATGCTATCGGAGAAAAGGAAGGGTTTTTGGGAAACGAAGGAGATCGATTCTCTAAGAGAGCGCTGGGTGCATTCAGTGATGGGAAGGCCGTCAATCCGGATCTCCCCTTTTTGTACATCGTAGAGGCGGGGAAGAAGCTGAACGATTGTCGATTTTCCTGCGCCTGTTGGGCCGACGATGGCGACTGTTTCTCCTTTTTTAATGGTGAAGCTCAAATCCTTGAGGATCCACTCCTGTTCGTAGCGGAACCAGACTTTGTCGAACTCGAGCGACTGTTTGAACTCGGGGAGATCGACTGCCCCTTTTTTATCTTCAATGTGGGGCTTGATATTCAGAACTTCAAACATCCGCTCCGCTGCGACAACGCCCCTTTGGATGCTAGCGTTCTCATCTGCGAATTTCTTGACCGGCTCATAGGCAAGATGGAGAAGGCCACAAAAGACGATGAGTTGTGAGATGGGCATCCGGAGAGTGTACAGACCGAAAAGGACCACTATTGCAAGACAGATGGTGGTGACCGCATGCAAGATCGGTCGGGTCAAGAGGCCATACTTGGCGGTTTTTCCCTCGAGAACCGCCATGCGGTCGTTCTGCTCTTTGTATTTATTTCGGGAAAAGGCCTCCATGGAAAAGATCTTCACCGTTTGAATTCCGGCTAAAAAATCGATAAGGACCGAGGCAAACCGCTCTTGATTCCGTTGGAGTTGGCGGGTGACCCTCTTTACTCTGCGTGCAAAAAAGACAATGGGGATGATGATGAGTGGAACTCCAATGAAGATGACTAGAGAGAGTTTCCAGGAAAGATAGAAGCACACGCAGAGGCTAGAGATCAACGTGAAAGGCGATTGAAGGTAATTGGTTAAGCACGAGTTGATCGACATGGAAATCTGGTTCGCATCGCCAACCACACGGGAAGATAAGGTGCCAATGTTGTACTCCTGATAAAAGCTCATGGGGAGGAGTTGGATATGCTCGAAATAGTATTGGCGAAGGTCTCTACTGATCCGAATGGCTAAGATTTGCGTCGTATACCTGCTGGCAAAAAGCCACACGGCTTTAAAGACCGCTACGCAAATGAGCAGCCCCACAAGAGCGTAGAGATTACTCGAGATCTGAAATTTCTGTTTAGCGCGATTTAATACCCAGTTGAGAGGGTTGGTCTCATTTTTTTTCGCGAGATATTCGGTTGCATCCTCTTTGGAGATCTCTCCCTTGTTCTCCGTATCGATCTCTTTCCATTTTGCTTCAACCTCTTGAAATCTAATGGATTTCTGGGATTGGAGTTTCTCCTCTTTTTCAGTTGCAAAGAGGGTAAAGAAATCAGACCCGGAATTGGACATGATGCCGAGGGCAAACATCTCGAGTTGAGAAGCGAGCGTCAGTGCAATTAGAGTAAGCAGTGTTGCAATCAGCAGGGAAAGATGCTTACGGCTGCGAATAGCTAGGGCGAGTAATAGCTTCATAGATAGAGACGAAAAATTCTATTTCTTTCATCTCTTATACTCTAGATCAGGTGTTCTATTCTATATGAAATTCGCCAATCATGCGAAATTTCTGATATCTTTGCTGAAGAAGAGCTTCCGTTGGGAGGACTTTGAGCTCTTCCCACGCAGAGAGGATGTACTCTTTGACAGCGCTATAAACAGCTTCGGTGTCATGGTGAGCTCCCCCTTTCGGCTCTGGAATGATGTCGTCGAGAATTCCAAGAGGAAAGAGTTCTTCGGGGTGGATTTTGAGGGCTTTGGCAGCGATCTCTTTTTTCCCGCTATCTTTCCAAAGGATCGATGCGCAACCTTCAGGCGAGATAACCGAATAGTAGGCGTGCTGCAACATTACGACCCGGTCGCCGATAGCCATCCCTAGGGCTCCACCTGAACACCCCTCACCAATTATGAGGACGATCACAGGGGTTGTCAGCCGTGCCATTTCCATCAGATTCTTCGCTATGGCCCATCCCTGTCCCCTCTCTTCGGCAGCAAGGCCTGCAAAGGCTCCAGGTGTATCGATGATAGTGAGAACGGGAAGGTCAAATTTTGCCGCGAGCTGCATGCAGCGCAGGGCTTTGCGATACCCCTCCGGGTGGGGCATTCCAAAATTTCTTTTGAGGCGACTTTCAGTGTCACACCCTTTTTCTTGGGCGATGACCATGAATTTGACTCCGCCGATGGTGCAAAGACCCGAGATAATGGAAGGGTCATTTTTAAAGGTGCGATCCCCATGAAGCTCAGTGAAATCGTCACATAGTGCTTTGATATAATCAACAGAACGGGGGCGAGAGGGATGGCGACAGATCTCTACCCTTTGCCAACAGGTGAGTTCTGAATAAACTTTATCTTTGAGTTTTTCGAGTTTCCCCTCTAAGTCGGCAATTTCCGAATCAGACCATAGTTGGCTGTTTTGGTTTTGCTCTTTTACTTCGTTGAGGGTTTTCTCGTAATTTTTGATCTGCTTCTCGTGCTCAAGCATTGTCATCTTCTACTCCAGAGCGTTTTTCTTGGTGCAAAAACTGCATCGCTCAAGAACCATTATCCTCAATTTCGTCAATTTTTTCAAGGAAGAGAGAGAGAAGTCGTATATTTTTTTTTAATCCGCCCCAACTAGTTCCCTGCCCCATGAGCAGCTTCAACGTCCTTTGAGACCATATTCTTCATCTTTTTCCCAGGAGTGAACTTGACCGCAGGGCCAGCAGGAATGATTACCGTGACGGAAGGATTTTTTGGATTCCGTCCAATTTTTTGTTTACGCTGAACGATTTCAAAAACGCCGAAGTCCCTAAATTCAATCCGGTCTCCATTCGCTAAATAGTCGGTCATCCGATCAAGAAATGATTGAATGACATTTTTCACATCATTAGGGTGCAATCCCTCATCTTGAGAGATGACTTGTACTAGCTTTTTTTTTGTGATCGTTTCTTTTGCCATATCCTTACTCCTTGTCTGTTTTTCTTTTAAGTCCCATTTTTCTAAGAGACTCAATTTCAAGCAAGTCTTTTTTCTGGAAGGGAACCTCCAGATGGGAATAAAAAAATCTATTACTAATTAGCATGACTTTTCAAACCATGGTGAATTGAAGTAAGATACTTATAAAATCGTAAAAATTGTTTTTTAAAAAATCTAGATGTTTTGCAGATTAGCGCAGGCGGATGAGCGCTTTTTTCTTTTTCCCGGCTCCGATCAAGAGAAATTCCCCCTCAATCAAATCCTTCTCTTTAACCTCAAAACTCGGGTCTGTGATCTTCTCATTATTCAGGTAAGCACCCCCATTCTTGAGGAGACGATTGGCCTCCCCCTTACTTGAAAGGAGGTCGGCCTGGGTAGCGAGGTCAGCATACCGCTTCCCGATAACTTCCTCGCGAGAGAGGATGAGACTCGGCATATCTTTTGCGATTTGTGAGAGGACCTCAGCATCGAGTTTTCCCTCTTTTCCTGGTCCTGCCCCCTTCGTCACTTTTATGGCGACCTCAACTCCTTGCTCGCCGTGAAGGATTCTCGTCACCTCTTCTGCCAGCCTCTTTTGGGCCGAGTTAACGACGTAATCGCTACGTCCCATTTCTTGCTCTATTGCTGTGATCTCTTCGAGCTCCATGAACGTGAGCATCTTCATCATGTGGATCACATCGGCATCGGGAATGCGAAAAAAGTATTGGTAGAGTTCATAGGGAGAACACTTGTCTGCGGAAAGCCAAACAGCTCCTTTTTCAGTCTTTCCAAATTTCTTACCATCGCTTCGTGTAAGTAAGGGCCAGGTAAGGCCGTAGGCGCTCTTTTTCTCGATTTTACGGATGAGCTCTATCCCTGCGGTGATATTTCCCCACTGGTCACTCCCTCCCATTTGAAGGACAACATCATGCTGAGAGAAGAGATGATAGAAGTCATAGGCTTGGATGAGCTGGTAACTGAATTCGGTGAAGCTCATCCCCTCTTCCGACCGGAGTCTTGCCTTTACACTCTCTTTTGCCAGCATCGGCCCCACGCGAAAATGTTTCCCAATATCGCGCAAAAATTCGATGAGATTGTAATTTTGGTACCACTCAGTGTTATTGAGGATAATGGGCTCGGGATAGCGACCACTGAAGTCGAGAACCTGTTCAAAATGGGTCCGTATCGAGGCGACATTTGCTCGAATCATCTCAAGGCTTAAGAAAGGGCGTTCATGACTTTTGCCTGAGGGGTCTCCAATACGTCCAGTAGCTCCCCCAAGGACAATGACGGGAGTATGACCGTATCTCTGGGCCCAGGCGAGGGCCATGATCCCAATCAGATTCCCGAGGTGGAGGCTATCGGCTGTCGGATCAAAGCCTACGTAGACCTTAATCGGTTTCTCGCATAGGGAGTGAAGCTCTTCGCTAGTCAGAGCATCGACAAATCCCCTTTTCTGTAGATACGTAATCATAGTTACTCGAAATGATAACTAAAGTAGGGATTATTCGGGAGACCCTTGGCTGAGTTTTTTGGCAATTTTGTTGATTTTCAGGGAGATCTCGGCAGCATTTTGATTCTCATCGAAAAGGGAGATCGATTTATCCTTGAGTGTAACTCTATTTTCGGCGTGTCTGGCAATCCAACGATGAATTTCAAGATTTTTTTGTTTCAGCCCCTCTTCCGTGATTCTCTCATCGATAACCTCAAGGCGCTTCCTGAGCTTTTCTCTCGCTTTCTTCGTTTTCAGACTCTCTTCAGCTAATTTCTTCTTCTTGTCCTTATCGCTCGGTAATGAGACCATTTTTCAATTCTCCTGTAACCTCAGACTACTGCTCTATGCAGTTTTTTTCAACCGGAGAACTAAAAAAATATTGTACTGTAACCACACCTACGCATAATAAGAGTTATGTCACAAGACGATGCAAAGAATGCTGCCAGCCTTAAAGCTCTAGAGTTTGTGGAGGACGGCATGCGCCTGGGGCTTGGAACTGGCTCGACTGCTGCCCATTTTATCGAGCACCTCATTGAAAAGTGTAACCAAGGATTGAAAATCGAGGCAGCAGCTACCTCTCGTAGCTCTGAAAAAATGGCAAGAGAAGGAGGTGTCCCTATGCTGGACATGGCGACCTTGACCTCCTTAGATCTCACTATCGATGGAGCTGATGAGATCGATCCAGAGGGACGACTCGTTAAGGGAGCTGGAGGGGCTCTTATCAGGGAGAAAATCATCGCCACCATGAGCCTGGAGATGATTGTGATTGCAGATGAGACAAAGCTCGTCACTCATCTGGGGATGAAGCACCGTCTTCCGCTTGAGGTTATCCCCTTCGCTGCAAAAAGTACCGAGAAACAGCTCCTTGAGAAAGGGTACCCTGGAACTTGGCGAAAAAATGAGAGGGATGAGATCTACATCACTGACAATGGGAATTGGATCCTTGACATTGCCCTTCCAGATGATCTAGATAGTCCAGAAAGGAGCCACCTCGAAATGATCCAAATCCCCGGTGTGGTGGATACGGGGTTCTTCTTCGACTTAGCCAGTCGCATCATCATTGGAAAAGAGGATGGGAGTGTAGCAATGCAAACAAAAAGAGGCGAATAGCGATGGAACTTGTGCCAATCACCTTTCATAAAATCATGCAGTCGCGTGCCTACACCGTGATCATTCTCGGGACAGATGAGAAAAAATTTGCGATCTACACCGACCCGCTTGTTGGAAAAAACCTCCAAATCCTCCTCACAGAGGAACCTCACCAGCGCCCCTACACCCACGATTTGATCGATTCGATCTTTAATGGACTTGAGATAAGTCTCAAGCAAGTGGTGATCAATAACGTTGAAGATACAGTCTATTTCTCAAGACTCTTCCTCGAGCAGCAACAAGGTGATGAGAAAGTCATTTTGGAAATCGATGCCCGCCCGAGCGATTGTCTCACTCTAGCTCTTATGCACAATGCCCCTCTCTTCTGCAAGAAAGAGGTGTTAGAAAACGTCGTCCCTATTGAAGAGTAACCGTTAGCAACTTAGGTGCTAGTAGTTGATGTAAAACTTGTTCTCTGCGAGCTCAACTATTGCTGCAACAGCATCTTTGGCATCATCCCCTTCTGCCTCGACTAGAACCTTAGCTCCTTTCGCAGCCGCTAGCATCAGGATCCCGAGAAGTGACTTCGCACTCACAGAGAGATCTTGATAGGTCAGCGTGATCTCCGATTGGAAATTTGCGGCACACTTGACGAGTTCGGTTGAAGGGCGGGTATGGAGCCCTTTGTCATTGATGACTGTGAAGAATACTTTTTGTTTTGCTGTCATATTTATTGTGTTAGATCTTTCAGTTCTCCCACCAAACGATCGAACTGTTTGATGGTTGCCTCTATGGGCCCTTCTTGTCGCATATTTACTCCAGCTCGCTGCAATATGTCAAGTGGATAATCAGAGCAACCTGCACAAAGAAAGGCTAGGTAGTCTTTTTTGCCCTCTTCACCCCCTTCCATCACCCGCTCAAAAAGAGCATGAGCTGCACTGATGCCGGTTGCATACTGGTAGACGTAGAAATTGCTGTAAAAATGAGGAATTCTCGCCCATTCGATGTCGATCTCCTCGTCAAGGGTCACCTCAGGACCAAAGTAATCCCGATTGAGCTGACGGTACCGCTCTTTCAAAAGCCCCGGTGTCAAAGGAATGTTTTCCTCAGCGAGTGTGTGCACGAGCAATTCAAACTCGGCAAACATCGTCTGACGGAAGAAGGTTGCTCGGATGTCTTCAATCTTCTGATTGATGAGAAAGGCCTTCTCCTTATCTGAAAGATCCTGCTGCATCAAGTGATGGAAGAGAAGCTCTTCATTGAACGTTGAGGCAACCTCGGCGAGAAAAATGGGGTAGCTACTGTATTGATAAGGCTGATGCTTGTGGCTATGTAGGGAGTGCATGCTGTGACCCGCCTCATGCGCTAAGGTCATGAGATCGTGAAATTCCCCATGAAAATTCATCAGGATAAAGGGGCTACTATCGTATGAACCACAGGAGTAGGCTCCTGATCTCTTCCGTTTATTTTCATAACGGTCCACCCACCTCTCTTCTAATAGTCCCTTTTTCAGCGCCTGCTGGTACTCCTCTCCTAATGGAGCAACTGAATCGATCACCAGCTTTGTTGCTTGATTAAAGTCGAAGTGGAGGGCGACATCCTCGAGCAAGGGAACATACATGTCATACATGTGCAGTTCATCGAGAGCTAGCCCCTCTTTACGCACTTCCATGTAACGATGAAGGACGGGAAGATGTTTTCGAACGGTCTGGACGAGATTGGTGTAGACCGAAGTGTCAATCTGATTGGGAAAAAGAGCTGACTCTAGGCAAGAACGATAGCCTCTAGCTCGAACTCCGAAGAGGTGACTTTGGACGTGGCCGTTCATCAATTCTGTGAGGGTATTTTCGTGTTCGACAAAGGTCGTATGAAGAGTCTGAAAGGCGTTCTTCCTCAAAACTCTGTCTCGACTTCTCATAAAAACGAGATACTTCCCATGTGTGAGTTCCTTTTCCTCTCCTTTTTCATTTTCGACCTGTGGGAATTTCAGATCGGCATTGTTGAGAGCCCCAAAGGCTTTGCCAGGTGTCGTCAGTGCTTTGGCACCCAAGGCCAGAAGTTCTTCCTTCTCCGAAGAGAGGGTATGGGGTTTCATCCGAACGACCCGCTCGAGATGAGTGTGGTATTCCTTGAGTTGTGGATCATTTAAATAGCCTTTGATTGTCTCCTTCGGGAGGGCAAGAATCTCAGGTTCTGCCCAGGCAAGCTCTTCGCCAAATTCGTAGTAGATAGCTAAAATCATCGAGTGAGCCCTCTTGTGCTCCTCATTAGCAACGTCCTCATCAGCCCGCATATGGGCGTAGGTGTAGAGATTGGAGAGTTTTCGATCGATAGCAAAGCTTTTGTCTAGAAATTCTTTAAATACAACTGTTCCTTCGCCTAGTCTCCCCTTGAAAGCTACAAGCTCTGGCCAGCGTGGCCTTTGGTCAGGGCGGGCAACTTCTACAAGCTCCTTTTCCCATTCTGCTAGAGAGGGATAAAGAGCTTCTACGTCCCATTTATCTTCTCGCTCCACCCCGCTGCGCTCTTTGAGTTCTATTTCGTTCCCTATCATATCCCTCTCCAGTCCCACTTAAAATTCAACCACATCTTTAGCAATTCACTCTATTGTATGCTAATCCTATTGTCAAAAATCTCAGAATAGCATAAAATCGGAATATTGTTAGGAATTGTTTTTTCAAAATTGTAAGGAGTCTTATATGGCACAAAAAACCGCAAAAAAAATCTCCCTCAAACCTCTTGGCAACCGCGTTGTCGCTAAGAGAACAGAGGATGAAGAGACCTCAAAAGGTGGAATCATCATCCCCGATTCTGCGAAGCAAAAACAAGAAACGGCAATCGTTGTCGCTCTTGGAACCGGCGATAAAACAAAAGAGGGTAAAGAGATCCCCATTCCTGTAGCTATCGGAGACACCATTCTTATGGATAAATACGCTGGGCAGGAAGTGACAGTAGATGATGAAGATTATATCATTGTCAAAGCAGATGACATCATTGCGATTATAGTACAGTAAGGAGGATAATCAATGGCTGCAAAGGATATTAAATTTAAAGAAGAAGCTAGGCAGAAAATTCTTAAAGGGGTGGAAGCCCTCACGTCTGCTGTAAAAGTGACGCTAGGCCCTAAGGGGCGGAATGTCATCATCGATAAATCATACGGCACTCCCCATGTGACTAAAGATGGAGTGACTGTAGCAAAAGAAATCGAACTCGAAGATAAGCACGAGAACATGGGCGCTCAAATGGTCAAAGAAGTGGCCAATAAGACCGCCGACAAAGCGGGTGATGGAACCACAACCGCTACAGTTCTCGCCGAGGCGATCTACAAGGAAGGACTTCGCAACGTCACAGCTGGCGCGAATCCTATGGATCTGAAGCGAGGGATCGAAAAAGGGGTGAAAGAGATCACCACCCACCTCGAAAAAATGAGCAGCCCAATCCGCGACCAGAAAGAGATCGCCCAGGTGGGCACAATCTCGTCTAATGGAGATGTCGAGATTGGAGAGATCATTGCCAAAGCGATGGAGAAGGTCGGTAAAGATGGGACCGTCACTGTCGAAGAGGGCAAAGGTTTTGAAACGGAACTTGATGTAGTCGAGGGGATGACCTTCGATCGCGGGTACCTCTCTGCTTACTTCATGACCAATACCGAGTCTCAAGAGGCTCTTCTCGAAGATGCTTATGTTCTCGTCTATGAGAAAAAAATCGCTGCAATGAAGGAGTTTCTCCCTATCCTGCAGGCGGTCGCAGAAAGTGGACGTCCCTTACTCATCATTGCAGAAGATATCGAAGGAGAAGCTCTCGCAACGCTCGTGGTCAATCGCCTCCGTGCAGGCCTCAAGGTATGCGCTGTGAAAGCACCCGGATTTGGAGATCGCCGCAAAGCGATGCTTCAAGATATCGCTATCCTCACTGGAGCAGAGTACATCAGTGAAGAGCTCGGCCACAAACTCGAGACAGTCAACATCGAGATGCTGGGCAAAGTGAAAAAAGCAATTGTGAGTAAAGAAGAGACCACGCTCATCGAAGGCGCTGGGAAAAAAGAAGAAATTAAGAAACAAATTTCTCTCCTTTCTCGCCAAATCGATGAAAGCGATTCCGACTACGATAAAGAGAAACTCGAGGAAAGGCGCGCTCGCCTTGCCGGTGGAGTTGGAATTATCCGCGTCGGCGCTGCAACGGAAGTAGAGATGAAGGAGAAGAAAGACCGAGTCGACGATGCACTGCACGCCACACGCGCAGCGATCGAAGAGGGAATCCTCCCCGGTGGGGGCGTCGCCCTTATCCGCTGCCTTCCCAACTTGGAAAAGCTCGCACAGAAACTCTCCGGCGATGAAAGAGTGGGCATAGAGATCCTCATGAAAGCCCTCAGCTTTCCCTTAAGGCAAATCGCTGAAAATGCGGGTCAAGAGGGATCAATCATCGTGCAAAAAGTGAGCCAGATGAAAGACCAAGAAGGATGGAATGCTCAGACAGATGAGTATGGGAATATGATCGAGGCGGGAATTGTCGATCCGACAAAAGTAGTCCGCCTGTCGATCCAGCTCTCCGCTTCCATCGCTTCGCTTCTTCTCACAACAGAAGCGCTGATCACTGACGAAAAGGAAGAAAAGACAGCAGCCGTTCCTTCTATGGGAGGGATGGACTACTAAGAGGAAGTTCTCATTTATCATAAGGGCACCATCCATATGGTGCCCTTTTTTTTGCTCTCTTGCATAGAACCCATAAATTTCGTATGGTCAAAAAAAGAGTATAGGAGAAGAAACAATGAAGGGTGCAGCAATTTTCATCATCATCATCGCCGCGATAGGGATTCTGTTTTTCTTAGGGTGGTCTCGGGTCCCAGACATGATTGCCAACAACCTCTCGAAAAAACTGGGCGTCGCTGTCTCCATTGATTCCATGAGCTTCACCGCAAGTCAAGTCGATGTCAAAGAGCTCGAAATTGGAAACCCCAGGGGATATTCCCTACCCAAGGCCTTCTCTGCCAAGCAAATTCTCGTGCGCGCTCCTCTTACCCAGTACTTCAAAGAAAAGATCCAAGTAGAGCAAATCGTCGTCGATGACATCTACCTTGGACTTGAATTCAATACCTCTACAGGAGCCGATGGGAACTGGACCCAAATCATGTCCCAATTTCAAAAAGAGGCTGACCTGGATGAAGAGGGAAAAAGCGTCTTCATTAAGAAGCTAGTACTTAAGAACATCCAAACTGCGGTGTTTTTCCGGGATAAAGGGGGAAACATCAAGCAACTCCCACCGATTAGGGAAATTGTCCTCACAAATATCAGCACGGAAGGAGGCTTCCCCATCGATCAGCTGATGGAAAGTATTTTGGGACAAATGCTCAAAGAGGTCTTCAATCAACAGAACCTAAACAACATGATACAAGGGATCCTCGAGGACCCGAAAAAAGCAATCGACACACTGGTGAAACCCTTTGAAAAACTCTTCAATGCAACACCTAAAAATGAGCGCAGACATTCTGCTTGAAAAAGGGCAGAGTGAAGCAGTAGTATCCGACCATGCCGATCATTTCGTCATCCTATAAAGCTCCCCTATGGATTGGAGGAAAACATGCGCAGACCATACTCCCCGCCCTCTTTCGTAAAGTCACCGGCATCAACTACCTGCGGGAAAGAATCACAACAGATGATGGAGACTTTCTCGACATCGACTGGTCGCGGGTCGACAGCAAAAAGCTCGTCATTTTTTCCCACGGCCTAGAGGGCAGTTCTCGCCAGCCCTACATCCTTGGGATGGTGAAAGAGTTCAATGCGAGAGGTTGGGATGCCTTAGCTTGGAACCTTCGAAGCTGTGGCGGAGAGCTCAACCACTCCATCCGCCTCTATCATGGGGGAAGCACCCCAGACCTAGCCAATGTTATCACCCATGCTACAGAGAGCAAGAGGTACAAAAAAATCTGCCTTGTAGGTTTCAGTCTTGGAGGAAATATCACCCTCAAATACCTCGGCGATCATAAAACTGACCTCCCTAAGCAGATATTCAGAGCATGTGTCTTCTCTGTTCCTTGCGACCTCTACGCCTGTGCACGGAGCCTCTCCCATGGAATCAACCGTTTTTACTTGAACCGATTTCTCGAAACGTTGAAAGCTAAGATGGTGCTAAAAGCTAAGCTCCACCCGGGACTCTTCTCGAGCATCAATATCGATAAAATTCAGGACTTCATTGACTTTGATAACCGGATCACCGCTCCCTTTAACGGCTTCAAAGATGCCATCCATTACTATATCGAATGCAGCAGCAAGCGAAGCATACCAAAGATTGAGACCCCAACACTCATCGTGAATGCGCTGAACGATCCTTTCCTCCATCCCGCATGCTTCCCCTATGAGCCATGTCAAAAAAGTCCCTATGTCTTCTTTGAAAACCCCTATGACGGCGGTCATCAGGGGTTTATTAAAGACCATCTAATCGGCACATACTGGTCCGATGAGAGAGCGCTACGCTTCTTTGAAGATGGAAAATGAATTTTTATCCAATTTAAATTCAGCGTCATACGGATTAATTTAGCAACGCCGCACATCAAGTGCTAGGTTTTAATTCGCCTCCGATCTACAATGAAGCTAGATGATAACCACACATAGGAGGATTCCATGAGACAAAGATACAACCCAAACATTTTTGATGACCTAGAGGCTTTTGTCCACTCTTTCGGGAGATGCTGCACTGATGAAAACAGCGAGTGCTGCACCGAAAAGAGTTGCAAGAGCTATTCAAGTAACGGTCTGAGCATCTCAGAAGATGAACAGACCCTATACATCGATGCTCCCGTTCCAGGCCTACAATCTGATCAGGTTAAGGTCACCCTGGACCCGAGAAAGAGGCACCTCTCTATCTGTGGCGGAGGAAAGCACGACCGAGAGAATGTGAAATACCACGTAAAAGGATCGCGGCGCTACTGCTACGAGGTTCCGCTTTCCGATGAGATCGACCTTGATGCCAAAATTGAAGCTCGGTCCAAAAATGGAATCTTGAGCATCGCTCTGCCCAAGAACAAACGGAACAAACCTCTCAATATCGACGTACAATAACCTTTGGCAACCGGGGCGTATCTATGTAGGAGGATAGATGCGCCCACATCTTTCTTGCAACTCTCACACCGCTTGAGGTATATTCCAAAAAGCGATGAGATACTTCCTCCCTTTTTTTCTTCTTTTCTGCCTTGCGATTGGGCGCCTCGATCGCATTTTCTTCAAAGCCAACGATAGCTTTTGCACTGCATTCATTACTCCCATATGGAACCGGTGCCCCGCGTTCTTCACAGAGATCCCTGATGAGGTCTATCCCCTTCTGAGCCAATCTTTCACCTATCTCACTAAGGGAAAACAGTCTTTTGTGTTCCTGAGCGAGGACAGAGAGTGGGTTCTCAAGTTTTTCCGCCTACCGAGGTATGTGAGACGAGGGACACACAAGGGAAGTGCAAAAAGCCTCCCCTTTCTCACGCAGACAATGGAAGGGTTCAAGTGGTCCCAAGATAAGCTCAGTGAAGAGACAGGTATCCTATACGCCCATTTGCAACGAACTAAGGGACTGCCCCATACAACGCAGCTCATCGATCGATTTGGAAGATCCTACCTCCTCGATCTGAACGACCTCCCTTTTGCAATCCAACGAAAGGGCTCTCTCTTTTTGCCCTCCCTCTCCGAGATGGAGGAAGAAGAAGCGAAGAGAATGATCGAAGAGGCCGTTCTTCTTTATGCGAATCTCCACCAAAAGGGATTCACCGATAATGATGCGATCTTTGAGAAAAACATTGGGATCGCATGCGGACTCCCCTTTATCATGGATGTGGGACAACTTGTTCCCTCTTCTTCTCTTTCTCCTCTGCAAGACTACCTCCTCAAAATGACGGTGAGCCTTGCCGACTATCTAGCGCAGGACAATTCCACTCTTTATTCACATTACCTCGAAACAGTAAAGTCTCTTTAACATGAATTTTTTCTTGCCCTGAAACTTTCCCTTGAGTAAAACTATGCGGTTTAGATCCTAAACACTTGAGGTAAGTATTATGAAAAAAACGTCACTTTCTCTTGGCACATTAGCCCTGCTTTCCCCTTTAGCTCTGCAAGCTGGAGAAGATTGCTGCCCCCCTCGCAATTCCTGCTGCGAAGACTGCTGTCACGAGCAGCTTTTTGTCGAGCAATCCCAACTTTTTCTCACAGGAGAGTTCCTTTATTGGACTGTCGAAGAAGGAGCTGTTGATTACGCGATTAGAATGAACAAAGAAACCCCTGCCCAGAAAACAGCTCCCATCGGTGACTATAAAAGCGCCGATTTTGAGTTTGATCCGGGCTTTCGTGTCTCTCTCGGCTGGTATAACTGCCCAAAATACTGGGAACTCACAGGACAATACACCTGGCTCAAAAGCAAAGGAAGTGACTCAGCGAGCAAGCCCGACGATCCAAATCTCTTCCTCAATCCCACATGGTCGACGTTTCCCAATACCGCTCCCTATGTCAAGGCAGAGAGCTCAATTGAGCTCAAATACCAACTCGGCGACCTCTATGTCGCAAGGGTTTTCGATCCCAACCCCCACCTACGGATGCGTTTTATAGGAGGACTGACAGTCGCTGTGATCGAACAAGATTGGGACTTCAGTTATACCAACGAAGCTGAAGGGGTTGATCGATATAAAAATGAGTGGTGCTTCACCGGTGGCGGTGTCCGTCTCGGTACTACGATCGACTGGTTCTGGGGATACGGGTTCTACCTAACTGGTAGGGTCACAGTCGCTTCCCTCGTTGGATCTTACGAGAACAAAGCAAACCAGACGAATTTCGATGGTGAATGCATCCGAGCAGGAAAGTTTGAAGAAACCCGCTTTTCTTTCCACACTCAGTTCCTTCTCGGTCCATCCTGGCAATGCCCTTGCGATTGCTGGAGCTTCGAGCTCTTTGCTGGGTATGAATTCAATTCTTGGTTCAACCTCCACGAGGTCTATCGAATCCCCTCTATCAATCCACAGGATGATCCGAAACCGACCATCCTCAATCGGAGTCTACTTGGGATGCACGGTCTCACCGTTCGTCTGACACTTGGATTCTAACAAATAGGATGATGCCTCTCTCCATCGGTTACCGGTGGAGGAGGGGCTGCTTGTTTCTCTAGAGCGGCGCACGCCGCCATCGTGTCATTGTACAAGATATCTGCCATATCGTGGCTAAAGTTCTCCTTCACAACGACTCGCATCACTGCAACATCTTGCGCATTCTCTGGCATCGTATAGGCCGACATGACCCACCCCCTCTCTCTGAGCTTGCTCGAGAGGTCAAAGACAGTGTACTGAGTGATCCCTTCTTTGAGACGCATTGCAATGATGGGGAGTTTCTGGCTTTTATTGATCATCTCAAACTTCCCACTCCCCTCGAAGAGTTCAGCGAGATACTGTGCATTTTTCAGACAGTTCTCCATGATGCTTCGATACCCTGCCTTGCCTAGACGCAAGAAATTGTAGTACTGCGCAATCACATTGGCACTATTGCAGGAAAAGTTAAGGGTGAAGGTAGGCATCCACCCACCGAGGTAGTTCACTTTGAAGATGAGCTCCTCGGGGAACTCACTCTCCTCTTTCCAGAGCATCCATCCGATACCGGGATAGACGAGCCCATACTTATGCCCTGAGACGTTGATCGATTTTACCTGCTCAAGGCGAAAATCCCACTTATAATCGGGCTCTGTGAATGGAACGACAAATCCCCCACTAGCCGCATCGATATGAAGGGGAATATCCCATCCCTTTTCTTTTTTTATCTTAATCAGGAGCTCGTTGATCTCTTCGATCGGGTCTGCTTGGCCGGTATAGGTAGTCCCTAAGATAGCTCCGACGCAAATGGTGTTTTCATCAATTCTCTCTGCTACTTTTTCCGCTGTGATCGTATAGAGTCCCTTTTCAAGGGGGATGATCCGCATCTCCACATCGAAATATCTAGCGAACTTCTCCCAGCAGACATGAACTTCCGCTCCGAAAACGATATTAGGAACCGCATTTTTGTCCTTCTGCCTATGCTTCTTCCAGTTCCATTTATGTCCGAGCAGACAGAGCATGATCGCTTCAGAAGAGCCGATCGTCGCTGAGCCGATCGCTTTGCACTCTTCAGGAATATTGAAAAGGCGCGCCATCATATTCACACATCGATGGTGGATCACCTCTGTTTGAGGATACTCATCGTGGTCGATGAAATTCTTATGGACATTTTCCTGCATTAGCTGAGTCGCCTCTGGTTCCATCCATGTGGTGACAAAGCTGGCGAGATTCAATGCTGGGTTGGCATCCATATTGAGCTCATCGTGGATGAGCTGATAGGCAGCGTTGGCTGGCATACTCCCTTCGGGGATTTCATACTTTGGGATTGGCTGAGAAAAAAATCGAGAACTATAAGTGCTCGTATGTCCCTTGTCACCGGGCTTCATCTTTTCTGTAGAGGTTTTTTTACTAAGCATAATGCCACCTATCTTTTTCTTTTCCAAGATGGTTTCTTGATACCATAGAGAATAAAGGGGAGACTCACACCGATAACGGTTCCAACAACTAAAAATGTGATATAGAAGACCGGACTCCCATAATCCAACTGATCAGGAGGGTGGAAACCGACAAAAATCGCGAACAATGCCCCTAAAATCCCGATCACTCCAACTACCCAAATGCCCCAATTCCCACCAGGCACTTTGTAAGGCCTCCGCTTCTTAGGAGCCAAGTACCTGAGCCGAATGGCCGCAGCAAATAAAAGGATATACATGGTCAAGTAGAGGATCACCGCTAAATCAGTGAGAAGAAAAAAGGCCGTTCCTACCGTAGGGGTAACTAAAAAAAGACAAGAGACCAAAGAGATGATGATCCCTTGCGTAATCAAAATGTTCCTCGGAATCCCTCGAGCATTGACATGGGAAAGCCATGGCGGGATCAATCCATATTTTGCCGTTGCGAGCATCCCTTTACTCGGTCCGACGACCCATGCTGCCACACTTCCAATTGCCCCATAGGCTGCCAAAAGGCCGATGATAGGCAGAAGCCAGCCCATGTTATAGATACTTAAGAACTCTGCAAATCCCTGCATCATACCAGCCGTGAGGCTGATCTCGCTTGGTGGAAGAACAGCTGCAACGGCCAATGAACTAAAAAAGAAACTCAGGAAAATCACGATAACAGAAATAAAAATCGCCAGAGGATACGAACGCCTGGGGTTCTTCACGTCGTTGACATGAACGGCATTCACCTCCATTCCAGCAAAGAGCAAAATGATCCCAGCCAAAAATGAAAGGTTTGAAAACTGACTAAAATCAGGAAGCCAACTTTTTCCACTTTCCAGAAAGACCAGCTCCCCTCCAGTTCCCCACCAAATGAGTCCGAAAATGATGATGAGCACTGCCGGAAGAATTGTTCCAATAATTGCACCTGTAGTAGAAAGCCACCCTGCCGCCTGCATGCCACGCATATTGATCCAAGTTGCACTCCAATAAATCACTAGGATCACGCTTAAGCTAAAGACCGGGTTGGTTGCTAATTCAGGGCTTAAAAAGAAATAGGCAAGAGCTCCCGCTGCAAAAGCGAGGATCGTTGGATACCAGAAGATGTTTTGGAACCATTGGAGCCAAATCGCTAGAAATCCTGTCCGTTCACCAAAGGCCTCACTGACCCAATGAAAAACACCTCCTTCCTCGGGCCATCCAGTCGCAAGCTCTGCTGAAACCAGAGACGTTGGAATCAGAAAAAAGAGGAGCGCGAAGAGAAGGTAAAAAACCATCGAGACCCCTTCTTTGGCCATCAGAGGAATCCCTCTGAGACTTAGAATGATCGCCACATTCATCATAGCGAGTAGAAAGACATTGAGTACTTTTTTGTGCTTTAGCATTGCGACAATTCCCAAGTAGAGGCCTATTTTCTATTTAGCCTCACTTAGGCAAAATGTCAAATAACAAACTTGGATTTATTGAGCTGAGGCGCAAATTGGAGAGAGCATCTTAATCGACCACCCTTTCTCCATTCTCTTCTTGACCAGGTAGTACTCACCAGCAATCGCCGTGTCCCACTCAGTGAGGCGCTTGAGCTCTGACCCGGAACGGATCAATGGATTGATCCCCCGAAACTTCTGCCTCACCTCGAGATCAGCACTCCCTTTATCTGAAAGTTGGAAGTGATTTTGTGGGTGCAGGATCTTCTGAAAACGCTCAGAGATATAGGGGTCATCGATCCCCTTGAGAGTGACCCAAACCCGGTCATCTGTCCCGTAATAGACATCTTCCCAGGTGATTTTTTTTAGCTGAATCGCCTTTATAATGACCTCAGCAAGCCACGTCGATTTGAGGTAATTATCTGCAGAGCCCCAACAATCTTCTGTCATAAAAAGGGAAAAGCGAACGACTTTTTTCATGAGATCGGGCCGGGAAGATTCCCACCGCCCTTCCTCAAAAACCATGCTCTCCAAAAGCGTTAACGCTTCTTTTTTTGTGAGGAATCCCCTATGGAAAGCGCCCTGCAAATTGTAATCGATCCGATCTGCACAGAGATCGGGAAGATCCTGCTCAAGTGCGTGAAACGCCCCTGAATCGGGATGCACTTCGGCAACAGTGTAGCCATGCTTTTTCAGAATTTTTCCAATGCCATACTTCTCTAGAAACCACTCGTGGATTTTATCCTGATAGGAATCCCGCGATGCATCGTGTTGAAAAACGAAATCTCCTACATGGGAGAAGACCGTATGGGAGACATCGTGCAAAAGCCCTGCGACTTGTTCTTTCAAAGAAGCTCCCTTGAGCCGCAAAATAGCAAATACGCCCAGGCTATGATCATACCGGGAGTACTCCTCTCGATGCGAGGTATAGTAGGAAACCCCATATTGATGAACCTTCTTCAGACGCTGCATCGGTGCACTCTCAATAAGCTCAAGTAGGAGGGGTTCTGTTACTTCTATTGTTCCATAGAAAGTCTCAACTGGCTTGGAATAAGCGAGCAACTGAAAAAAAAGAAGAAAAAAAAGAAATGGGCTTAATTTCTTCATATTGAAGAGATAGTTTCCCACCTCTTCCCTTTTTTCTCTAGAAAAACTTTTTTAGATCAAGCAAAAATGCTTTCTACAAGCGGTCGATGGAAAGCAGAGTCGCGCAAACAAAAACCATTATGCCCGTCTATTCCAACTGGTGGAGAAAAGTACAAAAGAGAAACCTCCTTATTCACCTTTCTAGCCAGAGCCTCAAGCCTATGTTCAGCCCCCTTGGAAAGAGTCTGGTCATTTCGGGCCTGAACAATGATCACCTTTCCCTCGACTGAAAAAGGAAGCCCCTTCCATTTATTTTCGATGGAAAAGTTGTCCTCTTCAGGGCCAATACTCTGTGGAATGTCTCTACTTTTTATCGCATCGAGATTCCATTTTGCTATCCACCGAGGAAGAAAATGTTGTGGATCGATCATCTCTTTCACAAGGTCCACAAAACTCTTCTCCGAAATAATGTGAATGCCCTCTTCATGATGCAATCTCTTCAAATGCGCAGCGAGAAGAACTCCGCCACAAGAGCCCGTGAGGACAACTTCGCTAGGACGGGGACCTTGCTCAGAGACTAGCTGCTTGTACACCGCTTCAATGTCGAGATAATGTCCTTTTTCAGAAGCAATACCATCACTCTTCCAAATCCCCCTCTGATCGTATAGGCAAATATTTTGCTTCATTCCCAGCCAGAAGCCAATTCTTTCTCGTTCCTGCACAAAAGGAAAACCAGCTGAATGGGAATGAAGGGCCCAATACTGATGCTGCTTTACAAGATCGGCATTTTTCGACGTGACAATGACCTCTTTCCCATCAATAGACTCTTTTTTCCAGCCCGTCTTATTTAAGAGGCAATTTGCTTCAAACTCCTTCCATTCCAATGACCCGTCTTCTGGAGGGATAATGACAAAGCAATTCTCCCTCTTCTCCCATGTGCCTCCCCTCTCAATAATTCGCTCTTCGAGATCTTCTGCCTTCAAGGTCATCATGTGAATCTTGGCATTTCCATCCTCTGGGATAACGAACGCCTCTTTCCCACCAAGCGTTTTAAGGATCCCTAGAGAACGCTCCATTCGAACTGGATCAATCGGAGGGGGACAACAGGTTTTTTTCTTTCCTGATCGATAGAAAGCTATGAGTCCTCGTTCGACCCACCCTACTGGGTAAACAGCATATTGGAAAACAGTCGTTCTAAAGGCCCTCTCCATTAAGCTATACCCCCCAATCAATGGGAGGCTGAACAGCAAATAGAGCGCCGTCATAGAAATCAAAGCCGTTTGCGGAGAGAGTAGACCTGTGAGCGCGATCACCCCTGCACTGGCAAGAACCACAATAGACCGAATCGCAAAAAACTTCATAAGAGAAGAAGGCGGGTCTTTAGCTATCATATCGAGTTGACTAGGACTGGACGAAAGAGAATGTACCGCTGTAATTCCAGACATTGAATACCCTTAAGATTTTTATTGAATTAGGAAGAGTTATTATATCAGAAAAGAGGGCCGAATTCTACAGCTTTTTCCTTAGAAGGAGCCCTTCTCTAATTAAAATTTCTTTAGCTTTTGGGCTAAAGCGTCCCACCTCTTCTAACCTTTCTATAGCTCCTGATTCGACGAAAAATTCCATCAGATCAGGAGAAGCCTGGTCAAATTCGATGATACTCTGGGCAATGAGTTCTAAACTTGTGACATTGGGGTATTTTCGAATGCCACCGGTTTTGGCAATACAGGAAGGGAATGGATCGAGACGATCCTCATGCCGAGGATGGACGAAAAAGACTAATGAGGTGCGATCTGTTCGGATACCATGATCGATCACACGGTGAAAAGAGCTTCGAAAGTACCCATTTGTGAGGTTCTCCATCTTATCACCGCTATTCACGACGAAGGCGCCATCGGGAACTAAGACATCGATCCATTCTCCATTCTTGTTAAGCACTTGCAACCCCGGTCCTGTAGGTCTAACCAAAATCGTAAAGAGGCAATTATCGGTATGCTCTTCAGCCCACGTAGCGTTAGGAGGTGGGTTAGGGAAATAGTGACGTGCACTCAATATGGCATCCCCTTTTCGGATCATCTTATTGATGCGATTCTTCTTTAGACCTATGATTTCTTCAAAGGCACTTCCAATGACAGTTTTACATTTATCTAATGCAGAAAAAAGATTGCCGAATGCAAGGCGAAACTCTTGCATCCCCTCAGGCCAAAGGTTCCTCTTATAACCAAAACGCTTCAACTTCTTTTCAGAAAAGTCCCTGCCACACTGGAAATATTCTTTGTAATCGATCGTTTCTTCACCCTTAGGCGATACGCTGAGGACATAACCTCGACAACCGTCTTTTTCACTTAAGAGGAGTTTCGTATCAGTATCGTGAGAGAAAAAACGCTCTGACTGAGCATACACCCTATCGAGAATTTCAGGAGCAACTCCACTTCCAGTAAGAGCAAAGAACCCCACCTCTTTAAGCGCCTCTTCTAACTTCTCTAAAAAAGCCTCCTTCTTCGACTCGTCATAGTAATCAGGGAGATTAAGGACTGGGATCGTAGGATGAAAAGCACAGAGCCCAGTCGAAAAAAATAGAAAGACTGTCAATAGAACTGATCTCATAATGCACCTCTTCTGATAGGCAATTGAAGGAAAGACTATACTAGCAGCTTCGATGTTGAAGAAACAATCGAAAAATCGACCTCTCAGAAAAATGAAGGGGTCTGCAGACATTTTCAATTTACAATCGTTTTGCCAATTTGTTATTGTTCGAACTTAAAAACTTGTGAAGGACCTCATGCGACGATTCCGATTCACCCTATTTGCCTTTCTACTGATATCTACAAGCGTTTTTTCATCTGTTCAGAAGAAAACCGTTTGTCTCAACATGATTGTGAAAAACGAGAGCACAGTCATTCGCAGAAGCTTAGCTTCTGTGAAACCCTTGATCGACTACTGGGTGATCGTCGACACTGGTTCGACAGATGGAACTCAAGAAATCATCCGAGAATTTATGAAAGACATCCCTGGAGAACTCTACGAAAGTCCTTGGTTCAATTTTGAATACAATCGCAACGAAGCTCTTCATTATGCCAAAGGGAAAACCGACTACATCCTCTTTATCGATGCTGACGAAGAATTCGTCTACGACGAGGATTTCGTCTTACCCGATCTCGATAAGGACCTCTATTCTATCACTACTAGTAACCACGGGAAACGGTACCAAAGGTCTCTCCTCATTAACGGTGATCTAGATTGGAAGTGGGTGGGAGTCATCCATGAATATCTCGATTGCCCCCAAGTGCGTAGTCGAGAGATCCTCCCAGGAGTCACCAATATATACCGCAGCGAAGGGTGTCGCTCTCAAGATCCAGATAAATTTCACAAAGATGCCAAAATCCTTGAAGAGGCACTAGAGAAGGACCCCAATAATAGCCGCTATGTCTTCTACCTCGCCCAAAGCTACCGCGATGCAGGTGTTTACGAAAAAGCGATTGAGAATTACCAAAAGAGGGTCGAGATGGGTGGATGGGACCAAGAGGTCTTTTGGGCAAAGTATCAAATTGCCCGATTGAAAGAATGGTTGAATGCACCAGAAAAAGAGGTAATCAAGAGCTATACGGAAGCATTTTGCTATCGTCCAAGCCGAGCGGAGCCTCTCTATCATCTATCTAGATATTTTCGAACGAAGGAAGAATTTTTCTTGGGCTATTTGGCCGCTGGTCGCGGACTCGAAGTCCCCCTCTCAAATGATATCCTTTTTGTTTATAGATGGATCTACGATTACTCCCTTCTGATTGAAAGAGCTGTCTGCGCCTATTGGATCGGGCAATATGAGGAATGCTGCACACTTAGCGAGAGTGTTCTCCAAATGCCCAACCTACCCGAGAACGTCAAAGAGTGTGCTGAAAGCAATCTGAAATGGGCACAATCCAAACTTGCTTCCAATAACTAGGGAGAGTTGTGCCTCTGATTAGGCTCTTCTTAATTGGTCGATAGAGACTACTTTGAGAAGCAGATAATATTTTCTATTTACATCTGTTTTCCCCTTTTGCTATTGTTCACTTTTTCAACTGGTGAGGAACCTCATGCGACAACTACGATTCTATCTATTTGCCTTTCTAATGCTATCTACAAGCGTTTTTTCTTCAGAAGAGAAGAAAACCGTTTGTCTCAATATGATCGTGAAAAATGAAAGCAAAGTCATTCGCAGAAGCTTAGCTTCAGCAAAGCCTTTGATCGATTATTGGGTCATTGTCGACACTGGGTCGACTGATGGAACCCAGGAAATCATCCAGGAGTTTATGAAGGACATCCCTGGAGAGCTCTACCAAAGTCCTTGGTTCAATTTTGAATACAATCGCAACGAAGCTCTTCACTATGCCCAAGGGAAGGCCGACTACCTCCTGTTTATTGACGCTGATGAAGAATTCATCCTCGACGAGGGTTTTGTTATGCCCGATCTCGACAAAGACCTCTATTTTATCACCACAGAGTATGGGGGGACCCGCTATGAAAGGTCTCAACTCGTTAAAAGCGACCTGGACTGGAAATGGGTGGGAGTCCTCCACGAAGTTATCGACAGTCCCCAAGTACGCAGTAGAGAGATTCTTCGAGGGGTCATCAATTTCGTTCGCAGCGAGGGATTCCGCTCTCAAGATCCCCAAAAATTTCACAAAGATGCCAAAGTACTCGAGGAAGCTCTAGAAAAAGATCCCCAGAATAGCCGCTATGTCTTTTACCTCGCCCAAAGTTACCGCGATGCTGGTGAGCTTGAAAAATCTCTCGAAAATTACCAGAAGCGAGTCAAAATGGGAGGATGGGGGCAAGAGCTCTTCTGGTCGAAATACCAGATTGCCCAATTGAAAGAACGACTAGAGGCACCAGCCGAAGAGGTGATCAAAAGCTACTCTGAGGCATTTAGTTATCGACCCAGCCGCTCTGAGCCCCTTTGTCATCTATCGAGATATTTGCGAATTAAGGGAGAAAACCTCTTGGGTTATTTAGTTGCCGGTCACGGACTCGAGATCCCCCTATCTGATGATCTTCTCTTTGTCGAAAGATGGATTTATGACTATGGCCTCCTCATTGAGATGTCTGTCTGTGCCTATTGGATCGGGAAATATGAAGAATGTTTAGCTCTTAGCGAGCGAATTCTCGAAATCCCGAACATACCCGATCATGTAAAACAATGCGCAGAAAGCAATCGGGAATGGGCAATGGCAAAACTTTCACCAAATAGCATGGGAGAATTCACACAGCAATGAACAGACTAAAACAAATACACAAGAGGGCCGTGTTTCTCTCCCTTTTCCTCTTTGGATCCATCGCCTCTTTTGCTCAGGATGGAGAAGAACAACACCTTTCAGAAAAGCCAATCGTTGTCGTAGTCGCTTCTTACAATAATGCTGAGTACTATGAGAAAAATCTCGATTCGATCTTTTCTCAGAATTATACAAACTACCGTGTTGTTTATCTCGATGATTCCTCCCCAGATGGAACTGGACCTCTAGTTGAAGACTATCTTCAAAAAAATGGAGAAACCAACCGAACCACTCTCTTCCAAAACAAAAAAAGAGTCGGCGCTGGCGCAAACTACTACAAAGGCGTTTGGGCCTGCAAACCATATGAAATCGTCGCCTGCCTAGATGGTGATGACTGGTTTGCACATGAAAATGTCCTCAAAAAACTCAATTCCGTCTATTCTAACCCTAACGTGTGGGTTACCTATGGGCAGTTTGCCTATCACCCCTGTGGGACAATTGGTTGGGCAGCACAAGTTCCCGATGATGTCATTGCCAAAAATGGTTTCAGAGATCGTGCATGGGTCACCACAGCTCTTCGCACCTTTTATGCAGGGCTCTATCATAAGATCAAGAAGAACGATCTTCTTTACAACGGGGATTTCTTCCCTATGGCTCAAGACTTGGCCTATATGTGGCCTATTTTAGAAATGGCGGGTACTCATAGCCGTTTCATCCCCGAAATTCTCTACATCTACAATATCGAAACACCCATAAATGACGTTAAAATTGATCGGAAATTTCAGCAAAAACTCGGCCTTCATATTCGAACAAGAAAGAGATATCAACCAGTGAAAAGCCCCTATTAATCAACCTAACCCCCTTAAATCCGATGCAAAAGAATTTTCTCCGCTACCTACTAATACCACTCCTATTTCTTATTCTTGGGACAACTGATGTCAGAGCTGACTCCGCGGCTAAAAATAAGTCTTTTGTAGTCGTCATCCCTTCCTATAATAATAAGGACCACTACGAAAAAAACTTGAACTCAGTTTTTTCGCAAACGTATCAGAATTTCCGGGTCATCTACATTGATGATGCCTCTCCAGATGGCACAGGTGCTCTTGTCGAAGCTTACCTCAGAGACAACAACCTCGAAGACCGCGTCACTGTAATTATCAATGAAACCAACGTAGGAGCCCTCGCCAACAAATATAACGGGATTTCCCTTTGCAAGCCCGATGAAATCGTTGTCGATTTAGACGGTGATGATTGGTTAGCGCATCCGAAAGTATTAGCAGATCTCAACAAAATTTATGCCGATCCAGATGTATGGGTTACTTATGGACAGTTTATCTATCACCCCGCCTATCAAGTCGGTTTCTGTGCTGATGTTCCTAAACCAATCATAGAGCATAATGCTTTCCGTGTTCTTCGTGGATATGTTTCTGCATTGAGAACCTTCTATGCAGGACTCTTTCACCAGATCAAAAAAGAGGACCTGTTATATGAAGGGGAATTTTTCACCGCAGCGAGTGATATTGCCTTTATTATCCCGATTCTGGAAATGGCTGGAGCCCATAGCAGATTCACTCCAGAAGTGAGCTATGTTTATAATATCAATACCCCAATCAATGACTTCAAAGTTCGCCATAACCATCAGGTCAAGATGGATGAATTGATTCGGGCAAAACCGAAATACCAACCACTTTCCCGCTGGGGAACAGAACCCATACCCAAACGAATCTATATCACTCCGGGATGGTGGGGACAGCTCTTTGCTATTCACAATCCGCGTTATAATCGAGACAATTGCCTTGACGTGCTCTATAAACTTAGACAAACAGCAGCAGAATCAGGATATGAACTCCTCCAAGCCAATTCTCTTGCCTCTCTTCAGGACTTTAACAATCTGATTGTATTCGACATCTTTTTGGAGCAATTGCCGTATCTCGCTTCAATCCCTAAAGAAAAACAGATTCTCTTTCTTTGGGAGCCACCTTCGGTTTCTCCTCACAACTACAATCGCGACTACCATAGATATTTTTCAAAGATCTATACATGGAATGATGAACTCGTCGATAATGAGAAATACTTCAAGTTCTACTGCCCGATTTTTCATCCAATGATTTCGAATCCGGTCGATTTTCATGAGAAGAAATTCAGCACCCTAGTTGCAGGATACAAAAGTTCAAACTACCCTCTTGAACTCTATAGTGAAAGGATCAATCTCATTAACTTCTTTGAGAATCTACCTGGCGATGATTTTGAGCTCTATGGGAAGAACTGGCCTCTCACCTATAAGAACTATCGGGGCCCTATCGATAAAAAAGTGGATATCCTAAAAAACTATAAGTTCTGCTTTGCATATGAAAATACAAAAGGAATACCGGGATATGTTACCGAAAAGATCTTTGACTGTTTCCATGCAGGAACGGTCCCTATTTACCTTGGCGCACCAAACATTACCGATTATGTGCCTGAAGATTGCTTCATTGCTCGAGAAGACTTCGCTGACAACAGTTCTCTCTATAACTACCTAAAAAGCATGTCTGAAGAAGAATATAATGGTTATCTGAGTAACATTAAACGATTCCTGAAGAGTGAAAAGGCCAGGCTTTTTTCGGAGGATCACTTCATTGAAATTGTTATGGATTTGATTCGCTCAGAGCCATCCAAATTAACAATCGACTAAACCATCTTTTCCCGTTTGGTCATCCGTTCAAAAAGAAATAGATAAAAACCAAAGGGTAAAGCTGTGCGATTCTTTTTTACATTCACTTTTCTTGGATTATTTTTATCTTCTAAGCTCTCAGCAAGTGATCCATCCTCGGTTGAGAAGCCATTTGTTATCGTTATTCCCTCATATAATGATACTGATTCTTATAAGGATACTCTCCAATCAGTGTTCCAGCAAAATTACCAAAATTATCGCATCCTCTACATAGCAGATGCCCCACAAATAGACACAACGAATGCAGTCCAATCCTTCATTGAGCAAAAAAGCCAGAAAAAGCGCTGTATCCTCATGCGGACAGGAGAAAAAGATGGCCCCCTTGCTTGTATAAGCCAAGCCATTTTCTCCTGCGATCAATCAGAAATTATATTGGTCTTAAATACGGGTGACTCTCTCGGAGATCCAGACGTCTTGTCTTATCTCAACGCGCTCTATGCAGATTCCAATGTTTGGGCCACCTACAGAACGAACCAGAATCCCACTAAGAGTACTCTGATTCCGGATGATGTGAATCAGCTGCGATTAACTCAAAACACTTCATTTCATCTAGATACCTTCTATGCCAGCCTATTTCAAAAGGTCGACAAAGACGATTTCTTATGGAAGGAAAACTTTTTTTCCAATGCAGCAGACTTAGCCTTTACATTCCCAATTTTGGAAATGGCTGGCACCCATTCTCGATTTGTTCCTGAAATCCTCTTCACTTCCAATGATTACAGCTCCTGTGAAAATCTTCATTCTACTTCAAAAGATTTTGAGCTAGAAATGAACTTCCTAACTAAAGTGAAAAAACCTTACACCCCTCTGTCCTCATTACCTGATTCCGGGTTATCAATTCCGTCGATTTTTCAGGTAATTAAAGACCCTCTCCATCCAACTTTAAACGATTACCTAACCATTCAAAGCTTCCTCTCTTATGGAGAGAGAGAAAATTTACATCGATTAGCTGATTATCAATACATTACGAGAACATTCAAGATCATTGGAAATACTCCGGAAGAGTACCCTTCTTCGGAAATTATTCCGGTCAACTGCAGCATCAATGACAAAGAGAATTGCATTCTGATCTATTCCTCCTTTAATAGAAACTATCCCTTTGGCCTGCAAAGACTCGTAGACTATATTCTCCAATCCGACTTTAAGGGACATATATTCTTTCGAAAAGGAGGATGGCCCAATGCTGAAGGTGGATCTCTCAAATTGGCCCATGTTCCTTATGCCTTCAAAGCGGCATTCTTCAAAGAATCGCAAAGACTTGGATATAAGAGAACGCTTTGGTTGGATACATCGATCACTCCTCTTGTCTCTCTGAATCGCATTTTTGACCGAATCGATAAAGCGGGGTACTTTAGCATCGGTACAGTGATTCCATTAGGCCTGCATATGCATCGAAAGGCAGCGGCATATTTCGGAAAAACGATGCAGCAGACAAAGAAAATTTATTCCTACGGATCAATGATTCTTGGAGTGGATTTTACAAAGCCAATCGGGAACAACATCATCGATCTTTGGTATAATGCTGCTAAAGATCCAGATGCCTATTTTAATCCCCGACCCGATCAAGTACCTCTCTCCCTGATTCTTTATCAACTGGGCCTTACTCCTTCTATAGATCTTGCAAAAGTTGCCCACTGGAGAGGAGAAATCACACCCGATTCTCTTTTTCTTATCGAAAGACGGTCTGTGCACTATAAATAAAAAAGCCAACCCTCTCGAGTTGGCTTATCGATGACCGGACGGGACCGATTACTGCTCCTTAAGGTAATTAGGAATCTTAGGAATGCCTACCACTCGATCTTGGAGCTTCCCCCCAGGGCCAAATACAAGAAGAGTGGGCATTGAAGAGATGTCGTACTCTCGTCCAGCTCCGCTCACCTCGTTTAAATTCACTTTCACAAATGTTCCCTTGGATGAGTTCTCATTCGCATATTTTTTGAAAATCGGGCTAAGTCTCTTACAAGGGGGACAATGTGGGGAATAAAAGTCGACAAATACCCGTTTCTTTAATGAGCTAATGATCTGTTTGAGCTCATCGAGGGTACTCACCTCAATCACTGAGTCGTTCGAAACCTTCTGGATCGGCTGATCAGCAAATACTCCAGATTGAGAAGCTGTTAAGAAGCAAACAATAACAAATAGAATTTTTTTCATTTTTTCTCCTCTTAGGGTATAGAAAAAGCACTTCCACTGAGCGCCAAATATCCATTTTCGCGAATCCAACACCCCATGCGGCATTGATTCCACTATACATAGCTCAGAATAACAAAAAAAGACGGTTTGAGGAAAAGATTAGTTTTTATCCAATTTTTCAAAAGTGAAAGAAATTGACTAAGTAGTGTAACTTTGTTCCCTGATAAGAATCAGGATTTTGAAAATCATGAAATGCTTCGGTTATTTTATTCTCTTCGTTCCGTTAGTCATTTTTTCAGTCTCCCTTTTTGCAGAAAAAGAATCCGTATATTGCTTACACGGTTTTATGCGAAGAGCTGCTTCGATGAAGCATATGGCTAAGCCCTTTCAAAAGCATGGGTATGAAACGCATCTTTGGGATTACCCCAGCCGTGAACAGACGATAGAAGAACACGCAGAGGCGTTGGTTCACGAACTAAAAAAAACCGCGAAGCGAAATCCTGGCAAATCCATGCATTTTGTGACGCATAGCTTAGGAGGGATTATCCTCAGAGCAGCAGTCAATCATCCCGATTGCCCAGAAGAAGCGAAAAATGGGAGAGCCGTTCTTCTCTCTCCTCCCAATCAAGGGAGTAGCTTTGGCCATTTTTTAAATAAAATCGGACCCATTCGGAAATATCTAGGCACCAAAACAGGCAAGCAACTTCTGACTACTCACAACTTCGATCACCTCGGGCAGTTTCCAGAAAGCATGGAAGTGCTCGTCATTTCAGGAACGTTTGGATGGAATCCCACTACAGAAGGAAAAAATGATGGCAAGATAGCGGTAGCCGAATCCTGCCTAGTAACTCCCCATAAACACATTACAGTTTTTGCTGGGCATTCTTGGATCATGACGTCCAGATCTGTGATTGATACAACACTTGGATTCATCGCCCATGCAAAAGGCCATAGTCAAACACCTAAAAGCAACAGCTTTGGAAGGATGGTTAGAACGAATGATTGAACTGAATATTCAACGACTCTTATTTCGAAATCCTATTCGAGGTGATGAAGATTTATTCGCCTCCTTCATGTCAAAAATGAAGATCATTTTTCCAAATACTCTCCTCATCCAGACCGGAGCCTTTCTTCCAAAGAACATTGAGCGCAGAAAATACGCAACTTTATGCAGGAATTTGCCAATGGCCAATCGGTAAGGCTCATCCTCTTTGAAAAAGAGGCTCTTTCAAAATCTATAATCGGAATGTGCAACTTCACACAGATGTTCAGGGGGCCTTTTCACGGCTGCTATCTTGGATACAAAATTGACAGTGATTATGAAGGACAAGGTCTCATGTACGAAGCATTGAAGTGTAGCTGCTCCTATATGCTTGACACCCAAAATATTCATCGGATCATGGCCTGCTATATGCCCGCAAATCGCAGAAGTGGAATCCTTCTTAAACGTTTAGGGTTTCAGAAGGAAGGAGTTGCAAAACAATACTTGCTAGTCAATGGTAAATGGGAAGATCATGTCCTTACCTCTTTGATAAACCAAGCGTGGAAAAATCCTGAGTAAACATGATCTGTTTTTAGCCGTGAAAATTAGCTATTTGAACCTCCTTCGCCTTTAGGCGAGGGAGGTTCAAATATTCAGCCAATAGCGGGTATGACGCAGCTCTCCGGTTTTCACCAAAGCTCCTTTTTGAACTAGATTCGTTAAATCACGTGTAGCGGTTGCTCGAGAAGCACTTGTAATTGCGATATAGTTTTCAGCACTTAGTCCCCCTTTAAAACCTTTTGGACCTACTGCAAACATTTTCAGAAGTATCTTTTCTTGCCGAGAATTGAGTTGGCCTGAAAGAGCTGTCATCATTTTTGATTTTTTGATCAAAAAATAGAGAAGAGTCATCGACTCTTCTTGTGCTTGCAAGATTACTTTAGCAAAATATTCCACCCAATCTTGTACTTCCAATGTTCGGTTGCATTTTTCTAGTTCGGAATAATATATCTTTTTCTTTTTTTCTAATATTTTTGAAACAGCTATCAATACTCTTTGTTTCACACCTTGAGAAAGAATCTTTTCAATTAAAATACGACCAATTCTTCCATTACCATCTTCAAATGGATGGATACTTTCAAAATAAACATGGGCAATAGCCGCACGACCTAGAATTGAAGAAGATTGATTCGAATGATTAAACCAATCAATGAATGCTTCCATTTCATCAAAAACCTTCGCTGAAGGAGGCGCTTCAAAATAAATTATGGGAGATCCATAACGATTCGAAACAATTTGCATAGGTTCGGTATGCCTCCGATATTTCCCATAATCAGATATGGAGGATTGATCATTAAATAACATAGAATGCCATTGCCAGAGCATTTCATGTGTCAAAGGTCTATCAAAAGTTTCATAAACATCCAAAAGAAGCTTAGCCATCCGAGATTCTTTATCGGCTTCTTTTTTCTTATTTCCATCTAATCCAAAGTGTCGCCTAATCGATGATTGTAAACTTTCTCTATCAAGAATTTCTCCTTCTATTTTAGAACTCTCTAAACCTTCTGAAGTAAGAATTTCAACGATAAATCGATTGTAATCCTTTTCATCGAGACTTTTTAAAAATGCAAAAGCCCCCCCAGTACCCAAAAGGAATTCCTTTTCCATTTGTGATATTCGGTTAAAATCGCAACGAAATCTTGGCCATTCAGGCAATTCCCAATTCCAAGGCATGAGCAATAGACCTCCTGTCTATAACTCACATTTAACCATAAAAGTGATTTATAGATCAAGCCCCTATAACTCAAGTATGGCTTTATGTTTGTAAGCATCTATTAATAAACGAGTTAAGCGACTTTCTCTTATATAGAAAGCTGCAAGCTCTTGCAGTTTTTTGCGAGCAAGCTGGGGAAATTGGGGGAAATCCTGGCCTAAAACCAAAAAGCACCTAGGATTTTAGACCTAAGTGCTTGGAAGATCTCCGGATGCAAGATTCGAACTTGCGACCAATGGATTAACAGTCCACTGCTCTACCGCTGAGCTAATCCGGAACAATTGCTTGCCATTTTAGGGAAAGAATGGTTTAAAAGTAAACAGTTCTACCTATAGGAGATGATTTTGAAAATTTACTTGGTTCGGCATGGAGAAGCCCTTTCTCCTGATATTGATCCAGAGCAAGGACTCTCCCCTGCAGGAGTGGAAGGGATTGAAAAACTATCGAAGTTCTTAGCTGGGAATAGCTTCCCCTTATCGGCGATTCTCCATAGTAATAAAGCGAGAGCAAAACAAACGGCGGATATTTTGAGGCAACATCTCGAACCTCACCTGACGCCTGAAGAGCACGAGTACCTCAAGCCCAATGCTCCGATCGATGATGCGCTCCTTCGGATCGAGGGGTCTGAAGAGGATCTCATGATCGTGAGTCACCTCCCCTTCTTAAACAATCTCGTTGGGTCTTTAGTAGGAGGCGATCCCGATCTATTGATTGTCCATTTTCATGCAGGGACTACCGTTTGCTTAGAACAGTGGGATGGCAAGTGGGCCATTGACTGGGTTGTCACTAAAAGTCTATTATAGCTTCCTATGGAAGAGTTATTTGGAACGGTTGATTCAATCCTTTTTTCTGGAGAGGACACTGGCTTTGTCGTAGCAAAGGTCAAAGAGCCGAAAAAGAGAGAGGTCACTCCCATTGTCGGGACATTGCCAGGGATTCAAGTGGGCGAGTCAATCCGCTGTCAGGGTATTTGGAAGCACCACCCCAAGCATGGGATCCAATTCGAGGTCCGATCTTTTGAGACGGAAATCCCCACCGATCTTTTGGGAATTCAGCGCTATCTCGAATCGGGAATGATCAAAGGAATCGGTCCCGCTTATGCAGAGAGGATCGTAAAAAAGTTCGGTGTTGATACCCTCCAAGTCATTGACAAGAAGCCACAAAAACTCCTCATGGTCTCAGGAATTGGAGAGAAGCGAATCGAACACATTATCCGCTGTTGGGACGAGCAGAAGGAGATCCGCAATGTGATGATCTTTCTGCGAGGGAATGGTGTGAGTCCCTCCTTTGCGCAAAAGATCTTCAAAAACTACGGGCAAGAGAGCATTGCCAAGCTCAAAGAAAATCCATATCGGATGGCTCAGGAGATTGCAGGTATTGGTTTTAAAACTGCTGATCAGATTGCGCAGAATCTCGGGATCCTTCCAGATGCTAGCATGAGGATTTGTAGCGGGATCCAGCATTTGCTATGGGAGCTGACTTCAGAAGGGCATGTCTGTTATCCGAAGAATGAACTCATTCCGGCAGCTGCAAAGCTGCTAGAAATTGATGTGGACAAGGTTGCGCCGCAAATGCTCGCTCTTAAAGAAGAAGGAAAGATCATCGAGGAAGGAGAAAAAATCTGGATCAAGCCCCTTTTTCTATCGGAAGTGGGAATTGCAAGAGAGCTTCGCCGCTTAGAGCAAAGTCCTTGTAGTTTAAGACAGGTAGATGCACCAAAAGCTCTCGATTGGGTCGAAGAGAAGCTGAGGATCCGCCTCGCTGAGCAGCAAAAGGAAGGGATCTTGCATGCTGTCAGCGATAAACTCCTCATTCTTACAGGAGGACCCGGAACGGGTAAGAGTACAATCACAAAGGCGATTTTACGCATCAGTGAAAAATTGACTCAAAAGATCTTTCTCGCGGCTCCTACTGGCAAAGCGGCAAAACGCCTTTCTGAGATCACCTATCGAAAAGCATTCACCATTCATAGTCTCTTAGAGATGGACTTCAAGAGAGGGGGCTTTAAAAAAGGGAAAGACAACCCTCTGCTCTGCGATCTGATCATTGTCGACGAAGCGAGCATGATCGATACCTATCTGATGCACAATCTCCTGAAAGCCATCCCTAGCACGGCAAGAGTCATCTTTGTCGGCGATATCGATCAGCTCCCGAGTGTTGGGCCCGGCAATGTTCTGCGAGACATCATTGAATCGGAAACACTCCCCGTTGTGAGACTCACAGAGATCTTCCGCCAAGCAAAGGGATCTCATATCATCACAAATGCCCATAAAATCAATAATGGGGAATTTCCCTGGCTTGGAGGAGAAAAGGATTTTAGGTTCATCGAAAAGGAGACACCTGAAGAGGTCGGAGAAGCAATTGTACAGCTCATGACTAAAGGCCTTCAGGAGTTCAATTTGAAGAATGAAATACAGGTTCTTTGCCCAATGAAGCGGGGAATCATCGGCACTGAAAATCTCAATCAAGTCCTCCAAGGTGTTCTAAACCCCTCTGACTCCCCGCTCATGAAGATGGGTCGTCGATTCCATAAAGGGGACAAGGTCATGCAGATCCGGAATAACTACCAAAAAGAGACATTCAATGGGGATGTAGGGTTCATTACTGAAATCGATTCTTCAGATCAAATTGTCTATGTGGAATTCGATCGGAAAAAGGTCGCATATGAATTTTTAGAGCTTGATGAGCTTATCCTCGCCTATGCGGTTTCCATTCACAAGTATCAGGGAAGTGAATGCCCCTGCGTGATCCTACCCATCCATACAACCCACTTTAAGCTCCTTCATCGCAATCTCCTGTATACAGGGATCACGAGGGGAAAAAAACGGGTCATTCTGGTAGGGACAAAAAAGGCAATTGCTATTGCGGTTCGCACCGAAGAGGTGCAGAAGCGTCATACAGGGCTTGTCACGCAGGTACAGAGCTTTATCCCTAAAGGTCTCCTAAGCTACTCATAACTGAGAGGTGGAACTCCGGAAGACGTAAGGAAGGCATTGACTGCTTCGAGTCTTGCTTGCGCACTTGGCCGTTTGACATTGTCAAGCCAGAGCTTCCAATGCATCTGATCCCTCGCATCATTGGCTTGCGTCGCTTGGATCGCAAAGAGAAAGGTTCTCCCTCTGTTATCTGTGAAAAGATAAGTCGCCCCAATCATGTCATCAGGCACTTTGTTGCCAATGGGGTGATCGATGAGAGATCCCTCAAAAAGCTCGCAGGTCTCTAGATAGGTCTTTCTCTGATGTTCTGTTCGTCTAGCTAGTCCGCTCTTTGGATAAACAACATGGAGCTCTCCTCCTTCAATCAAAACATCGCGGAGTGAAGTGGCCCTTGCTTGAATCGTTCTAAATCGGGAAAGATCCTGAATCACTTCTCGAGTTGCAATTGCAAAATCCACATCCCCTTTCATGCAAAGAGGGGTTGTTGGCGTCGGTGTATGAATGGCTCCCTGGAAGCGGGTAATGGTCCCCTCTTTTAGAGACCTTGCGATTACCTGCTCGACAATGGCCTGTGTAGTGACAAAGGGGGATCTCACCTCTTTGTCTAATCCGATATTTTCGATCGACCCTTTGACAAAAAGGGTTGCGAGTATTTTGTCATAGGATGCTATCTCTCGCTCTTTTGCTAGGGACTTTATTTCCTTTCGAACATTCTGAGAAATGAAGGAATAGCCACTTGCTGTTAGCAGCAGTGAGGATAGAATGAGAGCAAAAAAAATCTTAGTCGGATTATGCAATGGAATCTCCTGGTTTAGCTTCTTCGAAAATTGGCATCTCAATCCTCTTATCCATTCCTGCAACGAGGAGCATGCCTTGGCTTTCAATTCCCATTAGTTTAGCGGTTTTAAGATTGGCGACAAGAATTACTTTTTTCCCAACAAGGGTTTGAGGGTCTTCGAAGTAGGGACTAATCCCTGAGACAACTGTCCGCTTTTCAAAGCCGATATCTATCTGCAATTTTAGAAGCTTTTTACTTTTTGCTACTTTCTCTACAGCAAGGACCTCTCCTACACGTAGATCGATCTTAAAGAACTCCTCGATACTGATTTGCTCTTTGAGGGGCTCATAGCCGAAAGTTTCCTCTGTTTTCGGGAGGTTTTCTTCGAGTTTGGCCATCTCCTTCTCTATGAGGCTATCCTCTACTTTTTTGAAGAGGGTTTTAGGCTCAGGGAGAGGAGTGGTAGCTTTGACAGATTCATCCATGATGGTTCTCCAATTTTGATCTTCTAGACGACTTTCAAATCCGATGAGTTCCCACAACTTCTGTGCTGCTGATGGAATGATCGGCGAAGAGACGAGTGCTAAGACTTTGAGGCATTCTATGCAGCAGGCAAGGGTGGTCTCCATGGCCTGGCGGGTATTCGAGTCTTTGGCAAGGGCCCAAGGTTTTTTTGCGTCGAAGTAGACATTGCCCGCAGTGGCTAGTTCCATGATCCCTTGGGCAGCCTTTCGAAGATGAAAGGTTTTATAAGCCTCTTCAATTTGCGCAGCAATTTCCTTGATTTTACTCAGAAACTCTCGATCCTCGGGCTGAAGGTCTTTGCTCTTTGGGATTTTTCCTCCGCAGTGTCTCTGTGCGAAAACAAGGGTTCTGTTGGCGAGATTGCCGTATTTTCCGAGAAGCTCAGAGTTGCACCGAAGCTGAAAGTCTCTCCATGAAAACTCTGAATCGGCTGTTTCCGGGGCGTTAGCTGCTAAGTAGTAACGGATTTGATCGGGAGTGAATTCGAGGAAAAAAGCCTCGAGATCAATCGTCCAACCTTCTGACTTGCTGAATTGTCTTCCCTCTAGATTGAGGAACTCATTGGCGGGCAAGTCATCGACGAGTTTATAAGGGACATTTTGTCCCATGGTCATAGCGGGGAAGAAGACCGCATGGAATGGGATGTTATCCTTCCCAACAAAATGAACGAGACGGGTTTTGGGGTCACACCAGTATTCCTTCCATTTGTTTTTGTCTCCTACGCTCTCAGCCCACTCCTTGGCAATCGAAATATACCCGATCGGGGCATCAAACCAGACGTAAAAAACCTTTCCCTCAGTATCTTTAATAGGAAGAGGGATCCCCCACTTGGAATCACGTGTAATTGCACGAGAGCGAAGCTCATCGATATAGCTTTTGGCAAAGTTTTTGACCGCGGGCTTCCAGTTCTTTTCTTCGATCCACGAGGCTAGCCTCTCTTTGAACATCTCAAACTTGAGGAACCAATGCTTAGTCGGCTTCCTCGAAAGAGGGGCGTCCGTCACCTTTGAACGAGGATTTTTCAGATCGAGCGTCTCATAACTCGCGCCGCACTTAGGGCACTCATCTCCACGAGCCTCTTCAAAGCCACATTTCGGACAGGTACCAACCACATAGCGGTCAGCCAAAAATCGTTTGTCTTGTTCGGAGTAGAGCTGGTCGGTCACTCTCTCTTCGATGTACCCATTTTCATTTAGGTCGGAGAAAAATTGCTGGACCGTTTCTTGATGCCCTTCCCAAGTAGTCCGACCGTAATGGTCAAAGGAGAACTCCAGTTTGTTAAAGAAGGCCTTGTTGATCGCATGAAAGATATCAACATGCTCTTGAGGGGTCCGCCCTGCCTGCTCAGCATGAATGGTGATCGGAAGGCCATACTCATCCGAGCCGCAGAGGTAGAGGACATCGGCACCAAAGAGCCTCTGGGATCTAGCATAGCAGTCTCCTGGAAGATAGGCGCCTGCTATGTGCCCAAAATGCAGGGGGCCATTGGCATAGGGAAGGGCAGAGGTGATGAGGACTCTTTCACTCATTCAGGGTACTGCTGCTCTGGCTCTTTGTTTTCCTCTTGTTCATCGATCTGTCTGAGAACATCAACATAATTCGGATCGGGATGCCTTTTCATCTCCTTCACCACATCTCTCAAGTGGGGTTCCCTTCCCGATGAAATGAAGTAGCGCCCTAGGGCGATGCCAAAGTGGGCCAGTGCAAAGTTGCTGTTGCAAATCCCCTTAAGGGATTCATTCGTCAAGGATTCTTTCGTCATATCTCTCCTTTTTGTGTTCCTCTGCAATGAGTATGCTGCGCAATATCTCATAAGCGCGATGCAAATTGTCATTGAGAATGGTGTAATCATAATGGCGGCTCATCTCGATCTCATTTTTCGCCCAGGTGAGCCGGTTCTCTATTTCTTCTGGTTTATCGGAAGCCCGTTTGAAGAGGCGCTGCCTAAGCTCGGCCAAGGATGGGGGTCTTACAAAGATGTAGACACCATCGACCTCTTTCTCTTTTAGATCCATCGCCCCTTGGGTGTCAATGACGAGAATCACATGCTTCTTCTCACCCAGCTTTTCATCAATATGAGATCGGAGTGTGCCGTAGTAGTTCCCGAAAACCTCAGCGTGTTCGAGAAACTTCCCTTCCACAACCTTCTTCTTAAATTCCTCTTCAGATAGAAAGTGGTAATCCTTATCGGCGATCTCTTTTTGTCGGATAGGCCTCGTCGTGCAGGAAATGCTCTCGCTGACGCAGGAAAATTCATCGGTGAGCATGCGAACAAGGGTTGTCTTCCCCGTCCCTGCAGGAGCGCTGATCACAATGAGAAGTCCTTTAGATAGTGTTCCGAGAAGTTTTTCGCTCATTATTCGATATTTTGCACCTGTTCTTTGATCTTTTCCAGCTCTCCTTTGATTTGGAGACTGAGCTGCGTAATTTTCAAATCGGCAGCTTTAGAGGCTATGGTATTTGTCTCGCGGAGCATCTCCTGTGTGAGAAAATCGAGACTCTTACCCTTGCTCTGTCCCGCCTTTTCCAGTAGAGCTGCCATCTGTACAATATGAGAGTGGAGCCTTGTGAGCTCCTCAGAAGTGTCCACTTTTTCTGCAAAAATTGCCACTTCACGCAATACCCGCTCATCCTCCGTAGACTCTTCTAATACGGAAGCCAGAACCTCGAGAAGCTTTTTCTTTTTCTTAACGACGGAGGCTCCGGCCAATTTTTCGATTTTGTTTAGGTGGGCGCTGATCGATTTGAGCCTCTTTGTTAAATCGATACTTAGAGCCTTCCCCTCTTTTGTCTTCATTTGGATGAGAAGCTCGAGGGCTTTTTCCATTGTCCGTTTCAGTTCAGCTCGAATTGTTTTTTCTCCTACACCTAGCGCATCAAAAGAGCTTTGCTCGAGTTCTTTCAATAAAAAGGGTAGGTTGATTGACTCTTTTGAGTATCCGAGATCAGAAGCGATCTTCTCCCATTCCTTTTTAAGGGATTTCAGCAGTGAAAGAGAGACAGATCCCTTTTGCTCTTTGCGAAGGAAGACCTTTACAGTCACATTCCCTCTAAAGAGAGACTTGCTGATCTCTTTGCGCAAATCAACATCAAAACACATGAACTCTTTAGGTAGATGGATGTGGAGATCGAGGTGTCTTCTATTCACCGAATGGATTTCAACGACCCAAGAGAGTCCACGTTTCTCTTCGCTCACCACGCGGCTGTAGGCGGTCATACTACGCGTCATCGCTTCTTATCCTTCATTTGGCCAAAACTCATCCTGTGGATGGGGCTAGGGCCATATTTATCAATCGCTTCCCGATGCTTCTTTGTCCCATATCCTTTATGATCTCTGAGACCATAGTTTGGGAAGAGGTCGTCATATCCCAACATGATATGATCTCTAATCACTTTTGCGAGGATCGAAGCAACAGCGATTGCGAGCACCTTCTGGTCTCCCTCGACGATACTCTCGGAGGGAATCGGCAGATCGGGAACGTGGCACCCATCAACCAGCAGAAAATCGGGTTTTTTCGTGAGGCGAATGACGGCTCTTCTCATCGCCTCTAAGGTTGCCCGGTGGATGTTGAGCTGATCAATTTCAGCGGCTTCCACAACACCGATTCCATAATCTACCCCTGGATGGGATATGATCTCCCGGTAGAGAGCATATCGCTCCTGACCTGTCAACTTCTTGCTGTCATCAACTCCCGCAATGGTGAACCCTACTGGCAATATGCAAGCCGCAGCCGTGATCGGCCCTGCCAGTGGGCCCCTTCCCGCTTCATCGATGCCGGCTACGATTTCAAAGCCCTGTGTGCGGACCTCTTCTTCGATGGTCATGAGCCGCTTTAAGCGGCTCTTCTCTTTTTGGCTGATTCCCGATGGGGCTTTTCCCACAGGTCTTTATCTCTCGCTAAAAGTTATTCTTCTGTAGAGGGAGTAGATGTATCTTCTTTCTTCTCCGGAGTCTTTTCTGCAGCGGGTGGTGTTTGAGCTTCTTCACCCTTTACCTCTTCGGCGCTCTCGGGGATCTCGTCAACTTTGCCCCCAGTTTCTTCTTTCCGAGCTCCTTTTTTACCAGGAAGAACAATCCGCTCCTGGACTTTAGCCTTCTTACCAAACACACCACGGAGGTAGTAGAGCTTGCTTTTACGAACTTTTCCCAGTTTAACAATCTCAATCTTTGCTACTTTCGGGCTGTGCAGAGGAAAGACCCGCTCCATTGCTGAACCATAGGCAATGCGATAAATGGAAATGGTCTCTGATATGCCCCTTCCTTTACGAGCAATGACAACCCCGGTAAAGACCTGGATCCGTTCCTTATCTCCTTCAATAATCCGGAAGTGGATGCTAATTGTATCCCCCACATTAAAGTCTGGGATATCGCTTTTGAGTTGCTCTGCTTCAATTTCATCAATGAGTTTTGATACATTCATTTTAAACTCCTGCTGTTAATTCTGATCGGACTTGCCGAGTTTTTTTTTCACTTTCTGTTTTCCGCCAGGCGGCAATCTCCTTGTGATTCCCTCTAAGGAGCACCTCAGGGACTCGCATTTCTTCGAACTCCTCTGGCCTCGTATAGTGTGGTCCTTCTACTCTCCCTTCCTGGAATGAGTCATTCAAAGCAGACTCTTCATTCCCCAGAACCCCTGGGAGGAAACGGATGGTCGCATCAATGAGAACAATCGCTGGCAAACATCCGTTTGTTAAAACGTAATCGCCAATGCTTATCTCCTCATCGACCTCTTCCATCACCCGCTGGTCAACTCCTTCATAGTGTCCACAGAGAAGGATCAGGTGGGAATGCTTCGCAAGCTTGGTGCATCCCTTGGCCTGAAGAGGTGTTCCCCCAGGCGTTAGAAACACCACATGAGAGTCTTCTTTTCTAACACTCCTGATTGCCCTAAGGCATGGGCCAGGCATCATCACCATCCCTGGACCACCACCATAGGGTCGGTCATCTACGCGCCGGTGTTTCCCTTCTGCAAACGTTCGGATGTTGATCAGGCGGATATCGACGAGCCCTTTTTCCCTTGCCCTCCTAATGATGCTGACAGCAAAGGGGCTTTCAAAATATTCGGGAAAAAGAGAGAGGATATCAATGCGCATTATTTCTTTGCTTGCGCCGCCTTCTTCCGACTCTCTCTGCGCTTTACAGCGAGTTTTGCCCGCTTTGCCAAGCGTTTTTTATTCCAATGCTTGATCACACCAGGTGCTGCTCTAGCGATCAGATTCTTGGCATCCTCTGTCATCTCTGCCCCTTGCTCTAACCAGTGTATCGTTCTCTCTTCTTTTATAAGCGCATTGTTTTCCTCGAGGAAGGGATCATACCACCCCAAGTTTTCTAGGTACTTCCCATCACGCTTCACATGTGTGTCACAAGCGACTAAGCGATAGGTCTGACGGTTTGTCCGTCCTTGTTGGCGCAAGCGAATTTTCACTGCCATGACATTTTCTCCTTTGGCATATTATCCATAAATTTTGACATCGATTTCATCTTTGGCATCGATTTAAACAGTTTCTTAAGTTTTTTGAACCCTTTTACAAGACGATTCACATCGTCGATAGTTGTCCCGCTCCCTTTAGCAATCCGCCGTCTACGACTCGGAACGAGTTCGACTCTTTCTCTTCTCTCTTTTGGCGTCATCGACTGGATGATTGCCTCGGTCTTCTGAAATTCTTTCTCAGAGAATTCAAAGTCCCCCATGTTGGAAAGCCCGGGCATCATCTTAAAGAGACTCTTCAGAGATCCCATTTTTTTGATCTTTCCCATTTGACTTAAGTAATCCTCGTAAGTAAAGGCCGCTTTGCGAAGCTTCTTCTCGAGTTTCTCACTCTCTTTCTCGTCGATATGCTCCTCAGCCTTTTTGACAAGGTTGATCACATCTCCCATTCCAAGGACCCGATCGGCCATCGACTGCGGGTTGAAAACCTGCAAGTCATCGATGTGCTCTCCAATCCCCTCAAACTTCAGGGGTCTTTGGGTCACTTCGGTGATCGAAATAGCTGCTCCTGCCCTTGCACTCCCATCGAGCATCGTGAGAATCGACCCAGTGATCTCCAGCTGCTCATCGAACTCTTTGGCCGTTTTGACTGCATCCTGCCCTGTCGTCGCATTGGCAACGAACAAGACCTCTTGGGGGTCAAGAGAGCTCTTGAGTTCTTTAAGCTCCTTCATGAGAGGTGCATCGATGTGGAGCCTTCCGGCAGTATCGACAATGAGGACATCGAAGGCCTCCTTGCGCGCTTTTTCAAGAGCCTTTTTCGCGACCTTTAAGGGGCGCTTTTCCCCATCGAGAGAGAAGACCTCCGCCCCAATTTGACTCCCAAGCAGCTTGAGCTGCTGGATCGCCGCAGGCCTCTGCAAGTCACAGGCTGCAAGGAGGGTCTTTTTCCCTTTTTTCATCAGATGCGCTGCAAGCTTTGCACAGGTGGTTGTCTTTCCCGATCCTTGCAAACCGCAAAGCAAAAACACAGACGGATGGCCAGTGAGTTTGAGGGTTGACTCCTCTGTTCCCATAAGGGCAATGAGCTCTTCATGAACCACTTTGATGAACTGCTGATCCGGTGTTACTGACCCCCGCACCTCATCGCCTAGAGCTTTTTCTTTGATCCGTTTCACGAGCGCAGATGCAACTCCATAATTGACATCGGCATCAAGCAAGGCTAGCCGAACCTTGCGGACGGCATCGGAGATATTTTCCTCAGTCAACTTTTTTTTGCTGGCTAACGAGGAAAAGAGCTGAGTAAAGTTTTTCGCGAGCGTATCAAACATAACTTATTAGCTGGTAATAATAGGGAAAAAATCATTCATTTTCAAGAGAAATAGACGAAAAGAAGCGATCGTGCCCCGCCCAGTCGGGCTCGACCTTGGAATCCTTCCAATTTTTCGAAGAAAAAAGTTTCAGAAGACCGGCTCCCTGCCCCTTCCCTATCTCGAAAAAAACTTTTGCATTGGGAAAAAGAATCTGTGGAAGTTCACGAGAAAGGCGCTCATAGAATTCATAACCGCTCTCGCCAGAGACAAGAGCTATCTTCGGCTCAAAATCTCGAACACTGGCTGAGAGCCCTTCATATTCTTTTTCAGCAATATAGGGTGGATTGCAAAGGACTAAATCAAATTTTCTCTCCCGAACAGGCTCTATCAAATCTCCATGGAGCCATTCGATAGGCATTTGATTGATCTCTGCATTCTCTTTTGCAAGAGCGAGAGCCTCAACAGAGAGATCGACAGCTGTGAGCTGAAGGTGAGGCTGGGCTTTTTTAAGACCAATAGCTAGGCATCCACTCCCTGTACATAGATCGAGAACTGTCCGCTCGCTTCCATCAAGGCGAGCGTTAACGAGATCGAGGAGAATTTCCGTCTCCTGTCTAGGGATCAGAGCAGCAGGCCCCGTTTTGATTCGGCAGTGGTAAAACTCTATGCACCCAAGGATATACTCTAGGGGCTCTCCTGTAATTTTTCTTTTGAGTCCTTTTCGAAAAACCACAAGCTCTTCTTCCTCCATCGGACGGTCATGGTGCATATAGAGTTCAATTGGCTTCATTTCAAGAGAATGGGCAAGGAGCTGCTCGGAAGAGTAGCGGGCCCTCTCGATTTTGTGCTTTTCGAGGTAGGCTGTGGCGAGTTCAAGAACGGTTTTCAGGTGCTTCATTTTCCTGCGAGCTTTTGCGCATAGTAATAGCTAACAAGGGGCTGTATGACCTCGTCGAGCTCTCCGCTTAAGACCTGCTCGAGCTTGTAGAGTGTCAAGTCTATCCGATGATCCGAGACACGATTTTGTGAAAAGTTATAGGTCCGAATGCGATCGGAGCGATCGCCAGTGCCTACTTGACTTTGCCTGAGCTCTGCCCGCTCCATATGCGCTTTTTTTCTCTTTTCATCTGCGATCTTCGCAGAGAGAAGGCGCATCGCCCTATCCTTATTCTTGTGCTGCGATCGTTCATCTTGACAGCAGGTGACAATCCCTGTGGGAATATGTGTGATCCTAACGGCTGAATCAGTCGTATTCACGTGCTGCCCTCCAGCCCCAGAAGCACGGTAAGTATCGATTTTTAGATCTTTCTCATTGAGTTCCACTTTCTCTTCTTCGTCAGGCTCCATTAAGACCGCGACAGTCACTGCGGAAGTATGGACGCGTCCTTGCGTTTCCGTCGCAGGTACTCTTTGTACTCTGTGAATTCCCGCCTCGTATTGGAGCATTCGGTGGACATTTGGTCCAGAGAGAGCCATGATATACTCCTTATATCCCCCCATTTCTGATTGAGCACAAGAGAGTGGCTCCCATTTCCAATTGTTGATGGCAGCGTATTGCTGGTACATCCTGACAATATCCCCGACAAATAAAGCTGCTTCATCACCGCCTGTTCCGGCGCGAACTTCTAGGATAGTATTGCGATGATCATTAGGGTCAGGAGGAACGAGAAGAGTTTCGATTTTCGCGCTTGTGGCGATTTCCTGTTTCTCGAGCTTATCAATCTCTTCTTTAAGCATCAGAATGAGCTCTTCATCTCTGACCTCTTTGAGAAGCTCTCTATTTTCTTCTAGCTGTTTTTGGATATTTTGATAGAGATCCCATGCTTCCTTGACCTCTGTCAAATAGGCATGTTCTTGAGTGAGTTCTTTATATTGGGCTTTATCGGAGAGAATTCCGGGATCTCCGAGAAGTTTTTCGACTTCTCCAAATCGAGAGACAAGTTGCAAAACGCGCTCGAACATAGAGCTGGTTACTTTTTAGTTGTTTTTTTCGCTCGCTTCTTAGGAGCAGTTTTTTTTTCTTCCTGTTTAGCTTGCAGTTTTACATCTTCTTCTTTTTTCTTTGCATAGCGTTTGCGGAATTTATCAACACGTCCTTCTGTATCGACAAACTGCTTACTGCCTGTGAAAAAGGGATGCGAAGCAGAGGAAATAGCAACACGGTGTACAGGGTATTCTTTCCCTTCAAACTCTTCGGTTTCTTTGGGTTTTAGCGTCGTTCCACAGATAAATTTACATCCTGTGGAAGAGTCGACAAAGAGAACTTCCTGGTAATCGGGGTGGCCTTCTTTTTTCATGTGAACTCCAAAATCTTAATCACTCTAGCATATCCTCAAAATCCTATTTATCACCAGCAGAATCCCGCATCTTGGCCAAAAACGCCATCCGGGCCGTCATGAGTCCCTCTAAAACCCCCTCCTCATAGCGAAAAAGGGGGTGATTCTCCAGGTCGGAAAAATCATTGGGTTGCAGTATGTCATCCCGCGTGATATGGGGAATGATTTTTTGGGCGAGAAGAAAAACCTTTTCCTGCTGCGCTGCAATGAGCTCGTTAAACAATTCCTCTGACATGTGCCCTCCTTTCTCGAAAAAAGTTTTGCAAAAGTTCTTTTGCCTCCAGTGCGCATACACCCCCACAGACCTCAACTTGATGGATCGGATGCGATTTATTGAGGACATCGAAGACCGACCCATTCGCACCATGGCGTAAGTCAGGTGCCCCATAGACAAGACGCCCTACCCGAAATAGAGCGAGGGCCCCACTGCACATCGCGCAGGGCTCTAAAGTGCAGTAAAGCGTGGTCCCTACTAGACGCCAATTTTCGAGAACCTCCGCGCCCTTTTGCAGACAGAGAAGCTCGGCATGCCGCGAGGCATCGCTCTCTGCTTCGACAGTGTTATGCGCCCTAGCAATGATTTTTCCGTCCACGACCAGAACTGCTCCCACAGGAACTTCATTTTTTGTTTGCGCGATTTTTGCTTCCATAAGGGCTTCTCGCATAAAAAATTGATCATTACGATTCATACACACCAAATGTTCCAATCAGGACTTGAGTAGAAAGGGAATCCATGTTACCATTAAGAATAGCAATTGACAAGACCTTGCCAAGGTTTGCGATTTACATTGAATTGAAAAGTTCATTTAACTACAATAAAGTTTAATTGCACAAAGTTATTTAGTTTCTAAAGGAGATCTTTAAATGTCACTCGATAAAGGCACAAAAGAAGAAATCACGAAAAAGTTTCAGCTACATGAGAAGGATACAGGCTCGGCTGATGTCCAAATTGCAATCTTAACTGAAAGAATTGCAGAGCTTACTGAACATCTTAAGCTCGCTCCCAAGGACCATGGCTCTCGCCTCGCCCTTCTTAAACTTGTAGGACAAAGACGCAAGCTTCTCGATTATTTGAATTCAACCGATACCAAGCGGTATCAGACTTTGATTAATCGATTAAAGCTTCGTAAGTAATCTCAACGGTTTCTTTACCCAATCTTTAAAAGGCGAGTATTTCACTCGCCTTTTTTTTTGCTTATAAACTTTGCTACATGATATCCTAAATTACGTAGATTTACGATCGAACCTCAAATAGCAGGTTTGAAATCGTCATGAAAAAGCGGCAACGATAAAATGCCCATTTCTGCAGATCAACTCCTGATCTCCAGTATTGGACAATTTATCCGCCGCTAAGACAACTAAAATTAGGAGTTTACATGTCACTAGACAAACATTCAGTTTCCGTCTCAATCGGCGGACGCACCCTCACATTCGAAACAGGAAAAATTGCACGTCAAGCTAACGGATCGGTCATTTTGCGATTTGGAGAAACCATGCTCCTGGGAACGGCATGCATGGGCGCAGAACCTCTTCAAGATGTCGATTTCCTACCCTTACGCGTTGATTATCAAGAAAAATTCTCCTCTGCTGGGAAAACCCTCGGTGGTTACCTCAAAAGAGAAGGGCGCCCGATAGAAAGAGAGATCCTCACCTGTCGACTCATTGACCGCCCTTTGCGACCCATGTTTGAGAAGGGATTTTTTCAAGAAACTCAGGTCCTCACCTACGTCCTCTCTTACGATGGGATCCATATTCCTAATCCCCTAGCGATCTGCGCAGCTTCGGCCGCTCTCGTCATCTCTGACATCCCCCTGATTAAGCCAGTGGCAGGTGTCCAAGTGGGAATGGTCAAGGGAGAGTACATCGTCAACCCGACAGTCCAAGAAATGGAAGAATCTGAGCTCGACCTCACCCTCGCAGGAACAGAAGATGCTATCCTGATGATCGAAGGATATGCCGACTTCCTCACAGAAGATCAGATCCTCGAAGCTGTTGAAGAGGGACACAAGGCAATTAAAGAGATCTGCCGAACACTTAGTGAATGGCAAGATATGATCGGCAAGCCAAAAAACCGTGAGCATTTGCGTCTCCCCTCAGAAGAAATCCTCAAAGAGGTCACAGCCCTCACCTCTGCAGACGTCGAAGGAGCTTTCCGCATTTCCGCAAAACAGGAAAGAGAAGAAAAAATCAGCGCGATCAAAGAAATGCTTAGCTCAAAATTCTGTCCCGAAGAAGGAGAAGCGATCTACAGTAAATCAGACGTGATGGCTGCCTTTAAAAAGGTGCAAGCAAAAATCATGAGGGAAATGATCCTCACAGAGAAGGTCCGTAGTGATGGTCGCGCCACCAACGAAGTTCGCCCGATCCACATCGACATGGACTTCCTACCCCGTACACATGGAAGCGCCGTCTTCACCAGAGGTGAGACACAGGCAATCGCAGTAGCTACCCTCGGTGGGGAGACAATGGCCCAGCGATACGAATCTCTCGACGGTGATGGAGGCAGACGATTTTACCTGCAGTACTTCTTCCCTCCTTTCTCAGTAGGAGAAGTCGGTCGATTCGGTCCTCCAGGACGACGAGAAATCGGCCATGGAAAGCTCGCAGAAAGAGCCCTCCAGGCTACTATGCCCAGCAGAGATGATTTCCCCTACGTTATCAGACTCGAATCAAACATCACTGAATCTAATGGTTCTTCCTCCATGGCATCCGTCTGCGGCGGGTGTCTCGCGATGATGCAAGCGGGTGTTCCTATCAAGCATCCCATTGCAGGGATTGCCATGGGACTCATCCTTGATGGAGATCGCCATGCGATCCTCTCTGACATTCTAGGATCAGAAGATGCTCTTGGAGATATGGACTTCAAAATCACCGGAGACGAAAAAGGAGTCACCGCCTTTCAACTCGATATCAAGATTGAAGGGATCACTCCTCAGATCATGAAGCTCGCTCTCGCACAAGCAAAAGAGGGACGACTCCATATCCTTAAGAAGATGCTCGAAGCATGCCCGAAATCAAACGCGAGCCTCTCTCCCCATGCGCCTCGCATCGAAACGGTCACAGTTAAACCGAGCAAAATCGGTGTTATCATTGGGCCTGGAGGGAAACAGATCCGTCAGATCGTTGAAGACACCGGTGCCAATATCGATATCGATGATGATGGTGTTGTCAGCATCACCGCCACCACCCACGACTCAATGGAAGCTGCGAAGAAAATGATTCATGATCTCACAGCAGAAGTAGAGATTGGCAAGACCTATACAGGTAAAATCGTCTCAGTCGTCGATTTTGGGGTCTTTGTCGCAATCTTCAGCCAAGAGGGTCTTTGCCATGTCTCGCAACTCTCTCATGAAAGGATCGACAATGTCAGAAGCCACTTTAAAGAAGGGCAAGAGCTCGAAGTTAAAGTGACAGACATCGATAACAATGGGAAAGTCCGCCTCAGTCATAAGGTGCTACTTCCCGCTCCTGCGAAACAGTAAGCCACCAGCTGACCCCTCTTCTCTCTAAGAGGGGTCTTAATTTTTACTAATAATATTGATTTCATAACCAGCGGATCACCCCTATGTCTATTACCCCTGCTCAGTCTCTCTGTTATTGTCTCCAACATCTCACCATTGAACAACTTGATATCTTGATGAAGGAGAATCTAAAAATCCTTACTAAGGAAAGAAAAAAAGAAATTAAAAGATTCTGTGGAGAAAGCAATACAACTCATATCGGAGCAGCTCTTATCGATGCTCTTCCGATAATCGAAGGAGACCCACCTCAAAAGCCTTCGGAAATGCCCGAAAATTGCTCGGCAATCACAGGATTCGATTCGAAGGACTGTCCTTTCATCGCCATAAAAGTGACCATAGGTGGAATGGACACAACGCCTACGGTTGTTGAAGTAATCCGATTCAACAATCATAAAATCGTTATTCAAGAAGAGTTAACCGATGACTCTGAGACAACGTATCCGTCAGTATGTGCGAGCGTTAAGATTTCCGAGCGCCCATCAGCTATTCGAGACTTATTGGAAGGAAAAATCATCCAATCCTCTGAGGAAAACACTACAGCAAAAATTGCTACCCATTATTTGGAATCTTATGATCAAATCACCAGAATTTTTCAAATAATCACATACATCCATGAGAGAGAAAAACTTCTTAGCCTCTTCTCAATCCGTGATTTTGAGATCCTCTCTAAAGTCGATTTACAATCCATTCACAACAAGAAAGTTGAAACAGTAGTAGAAATGTGGGGACAGGTATTTGTAGATTTTTGTGGAGCTTCTACCCTTGATTCTATACCCAATGCAGGAAATTTTATCATTCCCATAGATGCGCATACTCACAAGTTCGCATGTCTTCCATCAAATTTAGGCAAAAATTCAGCAATCAACGGAATTGATCAGTTCGGCCGCCAATACATTGCATTGCGATTAAACGTTTTTGAAAATGAAGACGATTCAACTCCCATTCATACAGTCGTTGAGATCATTTACAAAAAAACCTTGGGCGAAAACACGCTCCCCCCCATATTTCTCTATCAATTCTCTGGAACAATAAGAGAAAACAATAAAAAAGAACATCGCTCCTATTTCTACTGTGCATTGGATTTGGATTCAAAAATGAAGAGGATAATTTTCCCCGGTGAGAAACTTGAAGACTTGACTCCAGCGAGGAAGAGTTTCCTCGGCAAGCTCCTAAACGGAGAGAAAGTCGAAGCGTTCAGCAAGCAAAAATTCTACTGGGTTCAGAGAGCATAAATGCCATTTCTTACGTCCCTTGACCCTTTCTCCTTTTTTCTCTGGATCCCACTTCTCTTCCATGATGAGAAGAATATCTTCCCTGGATAGGGTCTCAAACTGCAGAAGCGCATCGGTCATCTCCAACTAGCAGAGTATACTTCTAACGAGCAAAGTTTATTACCAAACTAGAAGAAAGTTAATATGATTAATTACGTCGCTATTATTTAATAACGCAAAAGTCAAACTCCCACACAAGATTTTTTCTCAACTTCAACTTGACACATATCTGTTTGATGCATATTCTTTTCAACTAAGTAAAATTTTCTGTAAGAGGTTAAAAATGAAAAAATTTCAAAAGATTTTTGCGAGAACTGTATCCATACTCGTCCTTTCCGCAAGCTCTATTTTTGCAAACGCAACACCCGACTCTCCCTTTGATCTATCTTCCTTCCTCAGGTCAGATTCACCACTTCTAATTACAAGCAGCTGCAAAACTCCCAAGCAAGGTCCCCCGGGACCACAAGGTCCTCCCGGTCCCATAGGACCCACCGGGCCAACTGGCATGAAAGGGGCGACAGGTCCAACAGGTATGAAAGGAGCTACTGGCATGAAGGGAGCAACCGGTGCGACTGGGGCAACAGGTATGAAAGGAGCTACTGGTGTTACTGGGATGAAGGGACCGACTGGACCGACTGGTAACACAGTAGCAGATTTTTTAGCTGTAGGCCACCTCGGAAATTATTTGATACCCATTGAGGGTCCAAACCTCGTATCCACGTTAACTAATGTAATTGCAACATCGGGAACGATATTACCCAATCCGATGGTCCCAGGTACCTATGTGATTCCTGCTAATGGATTCTATCTAATAACAACTGGTACAGCGGGATCTGCAAGGGATTATCCTGTTGGTGCTCAATTGGTCGGAGGTCCTGTTCGAGATACAGGAGGGGGAACTTTCTTTTTTATTCCTGGTACCCGATGGGATACTTTTGCCTTCGACGCATTTGGAGCCTCACCACCTTTCCTTCATGGCCCTGTTAGTGCTACGAGTATTGTCTCTCTTTCTGCTGGTGACATTATAGGAGTCGCAACAGTACTTCCAGCAAGTGCTGCTGGTGCATTGTTATCCGGAAGCGGCTTCACCCAATCAATATACCTAACGATCAGTAGATTGTCCTAAAGCTCACGAAAACATAGCTATAAGGATTAGCTCTGTTGATCTGAAATATCAAAGGAAAACTGGAACTTCATTTTACTTCCTTGCAGGACTGAATCACAGGTTTAAACCTGGATGCCTTTGCATGATGCATCTTTTCCCGACATGATTAGGGCTGTCAGACTGAGGATTTAAGTTCCCTGAGGAGAAGGACTACCACCACCGCTTGGGTCGGGTTTGGCAGGAGGCTCATCAGAGATGGGCTCGGGAGGAGGGGGTGGTTCTTTACGAAGTTGCTCGGTCTCAGCCTTGACCCGCTCTTCTTTCTTCTCAGCGTCCCACTTCCCTTCTATGATTAAGCGAACATCGTCCCTTGATAGGGTTTCAAACTGCATAAGCGCATCGGTCATCAGCAAGAGCTTCTCGCTATTCGCTTTGATGAGATCGGTTGCTTGTTTATGGGCTTCATCGAGAAGTCTGCGAACCTCTTCATCGATGTGTCGAGCGGTTTCTTCTGAGTAGTTCTTTTCCTTGTGGCCTGGCATGCCCATGTACTGCCCCGCTTCACTTCGCTCATCATAGGCGACAGCACCGAGAGCATCAGTCATCCCCCACTCACAAACCATGCTTCGAACGAGGTTTGTCGCCTGAGAGATATCCAGCTGTGCTCCACTGGAGATGTCTCCAACGAAGAGCTCTTCAGCGACGCGTCCTCCCATCAGGACTGCAAGTTGATCAATGACTTCTTTTTTCCAGTAGCTGAGGCGATTCTTCTTGGGCATGAAATGGGTGGCTCCAAGAGAGAGGCCGCGAGGGATAATGGTCACTTTGTCTACCGTGTCTCCATGTTCAACGAGGAGGCCAACAATCGCATGGCCTGATTCGTGAATCGCTGTAGTCCTTTTTTCCTGCTCATCGATTTCAAGTGAACGTCTTTCTTTTCCATAGCGCACTTTATCACAGGCCTCGTTGGCGTCTTTTTGGGTCACGGCGCTGCGACCGCGGCGAGCAGCGAGGAGAGCCGCCTCATTGAGAATATTGGCTAGGTCGGCTCCAGATGCCCCGGGGGTATTCCGGGCGATGCTCAACAACTCGACTGAGGCGTCGAGCTTGATTTTTCGGGCATGTACTTTTAGAATCTCATGACGCCCTTTGATATCGGGAAGATCGACGATGATGCAGCGATCAAAACGCCCAGGGCGAAGGAGAGCCTTATCGAGGACATCGGGGCGGTTCGTGGCAGCAATGAGAATCACACCTTCGCTGGTGTCAAACCCATCCATCTCGACGAGGAGCTGGTTGAGGGTTTGCTCTCGTTCATCGTGGCCTCCACCGATACCTGACCCTCGGTGACGACCCACTGCATCAATCTCATCGATGAAGATGATGCAGGGCGCCTGTTTCCGGGCCTGTTCGAATAGGTCTCGGATCCGGCTTGCTCCTACTCCGACAAACATCTCAACGAAATCAGAGCCGGAAATGGAGAAGAATGGGCGATCGGCCTCTCCGGCAACTGCTTTGGCGATGAGAGTTTTTCCCGTTCCAGGTGCTCCAATACAGAGAACCCCTTTTGGGATGCGAGCTCCCAGTGCGGTGAACTTACCGGGGTCTTTGAGAAAATCGACCACTTCTTGCAGTTCTTCTTTTGCTTCATCGCAACCAGCGACATCTTTAAAAGTGACTATGTTCCGATCTTTTGTCAGTAGTTTGGCTGGGGATTTCCCAAAGGTCATAGCACCTGAGCCCATCCCCTTCATTTGCTTGGAGAAGACAAAGTAGAGGAGGAAGCCGATAAGGAGGATCGGGAGGAGGGTGAAGAGGTAACCAAAGTAGTTGGGAGCGGGTTGCTCACTTTTAAAAGTTTTCTCTAAAACGGTATTGCGCGGCTGATCGGGCGCCTTAAAAGCGGATCCTTGATTCTCGGTAAAGCTCTGCCACTCTTTCTTCGTTCCCGCAAACCACTGGCTGTAGGTCTCAGGATCCTCTGTTTCCAGCTGGCGGGTTGAGAGTTCTTTGTTGTTGAAGAACCAGATGACATTGGCAACCTTCTGGCGTGCTTTATCAAGCTGTGCCTGGTTAGTCTCAAGCTCATCACTGACTTGGGTAAAACGGGAGAGGTCTTGCTTATAGCTTCGAACGCTACGTAGGCCTCCTAAGCGAATTTGATCTTCTGGACGATTGAGATCATCAACAATTCCCTGCAGTTGGTTGATACTGGTCGCGTAAATCTCTCTTCGGTCGGCAGGAGCGAAGTCTCGTGCTCGGATAATGGTCCCTTCTAAGTCTTTGAGCTGTTGTTTCATCGCCTCATTCCCGATCCCTAGGTTAGGCGATCGAAACCCCTGAATGAGAATTTCAAGATCTTTACCAAAAGTATCGAGGTCGGAAGAGTTATTGGACTGGGTGCGGAATTGACTCTTCAGCTGTGCGAGGGTCACTGTGTGTCGGTCTGTGACAGACTGCACCACAATGGCATTGTCAGCTTCTGGGTGGTCATACGAAGAGCCTACGACGACATACCCCCTGGCTGGAACAGTGATCCCACTGAGGTTCAAAAACCAGTCGACAGCTCCTGCGACCTTCTCTTTCTGCTGAGAGAGGGTCTTTTCCAAGGTTCCAGACTCTAAGTGCATCTGCTTATTGGTATTGAGTAGCTCTAAAAAACGGTAGCGAGCCTTCGAGGCGTCTGAAAGGCGGTCTTTGAACTGCCCACTAAAGGTAACGAGGTTGTCATTAAGGGCAGTCTTTCTGCTACTCTCTTTATGAATGAGGTCGAGATTGACGAGGTGTTCTACCTGGTGGCTGAAGCCTACCTTTCCCATTTTATCTTTACTGATGCTCTGAATCGCGAAGAATGTGAGGACAGCAGCCAATACGAAAATGAGGAATCCGCCCGGGAACCCCTTCTTCGGTCCAGGATTGTTTTTATTATCTTCGCCCATAATTATTTATATATCACAAATTACACGTTTTTAAAAGCACAAAAGGAAAACCAATCCTTAAAAAGACTAAAAAAGATATCACAAAAAACCTTTAGGTTTCAAGGATCAAGGTGTTACGGTCAAGGGTATCAAAAGATGGGTTAAATACCAATCGAGAAAAATAAAGATTCGTTAACACAAGGAACACCGAGATAGGCCTTACCGATGACCCTCTAGATCATGTTACTGATTATGAGCGAGGTAAAGGATCGGACAAAGCAGATCTAGTCATTTTAATACCCAAGTTGCTACCCATCTTTCCTCTATGCTGGCTACACTAATTATCTACTGCGCTTCGATCGCCCGCCCATATGTATGCATATGGGCCACGCCATCGAATCTTGTATCTAAATAGCTCGCTTGCGCCTAGAGAAAAGGAGATAGCAACTTAGGTATTTTAATTTTCGAAATATGGCGCACTTCAACCTTAAGTACTTGTCGGTCTGTTTCAGTTTTTTTTGTAATGGGATCTCCGATTAAAAATTCGCCTACGAATTTCCCTCCTTGCCCGATAACGGGAAGAGAGGAACGCAAAAATGCGGGAATTTTATTATTACTCCATTTTTTTTTTGGTCCTCTTGCTGGCGGGAGGAGCTGGTACTCCCCTTTAGGAAGGGAGAGAGTCACTGTTCCCATCCACCAGGAACGCCAGCCCGTGAGGGCGGAGCCCCCTTCCTCTTCTTGTCTGATCGTCCACCTCCACTCCCCGATCACAAGGGAGGTCCCGATCTCGAGTTTTTCTGAAAAGGTGGGGAGAGGCCTCTCAAGGAAAAAGAGGTGACCCCGATCGACAAAGAGAATATTCATCCCAAAAGCCACTTTCCGATTGGCAGCTCCCTCTTCCAAGGCATCTACAATCTGATCGATAACAAAAGCACTTGGGCACCCCCCTTTCCCCTCGAAAAACCTCTTGAGCACATAGCGCAAGAGGACTCTCTTGAAAGGAACAAAAGGAGTCAAATCCCAATGGATGCCAAAGGGGCCTCTTTTTTGGGTCTTCCAGTAATCTTGCGTGGTCTCTTCTAGGTAGGTATCCAATTCCTGGGCATACTGGCTGAGTCGAAGGAGGGAGGGAGCGATCTCTTTTCCAAAGTGTTTGGAAATTGCCGGGAGAAGGTGAGTGCGCATCCGACTACGTAAGTATTTGGGGTTTCGATTGGTCTCGTCATCGATCGGCAGGAGACAATTCTCTTCGATATAGGAGAGAATGGTCTTTTTGGGAACGGCGAGAAGGGGGCGCCATACAGGATACGTCCCAAGCCTAGTCACAGGGAGTATCCCCTTTAGAGTAGTGAGGTGAGCGCCTTCAAGAACTCTCTTAAGGAGGGTTTCTACCTGATCTTCTCGGTGATGAGCGAGAAAAAGTGCCTGAAAATTTCCTGCTTGATAGAGCTCCTCAAAAAAGCTGTGCCTCTCTTCGCGTGCCTGTAGCTCTCCCCTGTTTCCGAATGGACTTCTCTTCGTATGGAAGGGAATACTCCAATCAGTGGCCATTTGCTCAAGTCTATTTGCCTCATCTGCGCTCCCCACTCTCCATCCATGGTCGTAATGGGCAATGTGAAAGGATACGCCGAGGCAGCGCAAGCAATGTGCCAGAGCAAGAGAATCCTCCCCTCCTGAAAAACCCAAAAGAAAGGGGAGAGTCCCTTGAGAGTGCTTTTCTAGGAAAAGAATGACTGCTCGCTCTATGGACGAGCTTGTCATATAAGGAGAGGATCGCCTACAATAGGGACTTAAATTTTGGGCAGGAGCAGTTTGATGCCTCTTTTGTGGCGCTACCTGATGCGGGGTTACCTCCGGGTCTTTTTCCTGTGTGTTACGGGATTCATCTCGGTCCTTCTTGTGATACGCTTTCAAACCATCGCCCGCTTTGCTTCGACCGGAGCCTCTAAGCTGTTGATCCTTAAGTTTATCCTCTATCAAATTCCCTATATCCTCCCCTTAGCCATCCCTATTTCTTGCCTGATTTCTGCCCTTATTCTCTTTCAGAGAATGAGCCGATCTCACGAACTGACCGCTCTGCGTGTCGCAGGTGGAGGGCTGGGCCCGATCGCCTATCCCCTTCTCGTTACCGGCGCTCTGATGTCACTATTCAACTTCTCTCTTGTATCGGAGATCGGCCCTAAATGCCGCGCTCGCTCGAAAGCTCTCGTCTACGAGATGGTAACCCTCAATCCCCTCTGTCTCCTTCAGAAAGAAACCCTCATCAAACTCAAAAATACTTTTATCGATATGAAGGTCCTGAAGTCAGGCGAATACGCAGAGGATGTCATTATTATCGCTCGGACCATTTCCAATCAACGACTCGGCATGATGCTGGCAAAAAAGCTCTCTCTCCATGATCAAAATCTAAACGGGAGCCAAGTCTCATTCATCTCCACCATTGACCCAAAAGATCCGGATCACTTTGATCACCTCGTCATAGAGAATCAAGAGGAGCTCGTAACAAAATCCGATCAGGTGACTCAATATTTGCGAACAAGTGATTGGAACTTCAACTACGACTACCTCAATTTGCGGATGCTCCAAGCCAAGAATGCCTCGGAAAGGCAAGAAGGAGAGGGCATGCATCCGAAGGTGGTTTCAGAGCTTGCTAGACGTCTCTCTCTAGGGCTTGCTGCTTTCACTTTCACTCTATTGGGGATTGCCTTTGGGATTCAGATATCAAGAGATCGGAAGACGAAGGGCATTCTTTGGGCTACAGGGCTAGCAGTCCTCTTTCTGATCTCTTTTATCGCAGCGAAATCGATCAAGCACGATCTGATGGCCCAGACCCTTTGTTATCTGGTTCCTCACTCTATCCTTATTCTCCTTTCCCTTTGGTCTCTTCGAAAAGTTTCAAGGGGGTATGAGTGATAAAAATCTGGGAAAAGTACATCTTAAAAGAGTTTGGCAAGTTCTTCCTCTTCTTTCTGGGGTCTTTTTACTTCCTCTACATCGTGGTCGACTACTCAACCCACATGCAAGATTTCCTTCAAGGATCGGGTCCATCTGTGCTCAACACCGCTCAGTACTACTTCTATCAAATGGTCAAACGGGCCGATATTGTCCTTCCTCTTGCCCTACTTGTTGGAACAATCAGGGTTCTCTGCTCTCTCAATACTCACCGAGAACTCGTCGCTTTCCAGTCAGCTGGCATCCCTCTTAAAAAATTGCTCCGCCCTCTGTTTTTGGTCGGAACTCTCTGCGCATTGACCAATATTGCTCTCAATGAATTTGCCCTTCCCCATTCGCTCAACTCGATCGATAAATTTTACGCGGGTCATTTACGTCATTCCTACCGAGGAAAACGCACAGAGCCGCTTCATGTCATGCATTTAGAGGACCAGTCGAAGCTCATCTATCAATCCTACGACATGGAAAGAGACTCTTTCTTTGATGTGATCTGGATCCGTTCCCCAGATGATATCTGGCGAATGAAGTATCTAAAAGCCGACCCAGAGCTTCCCAGAGGAAAGATGATCGACCACCTCGTCAGAAATGAGAAAGGGGTCTTTGAAAAGACAGAATCCTTTCGCGCCCATTTCTTTGACGATCTCCACTGGGATGACCAGATCCCCAAAACGGGAAAAATCTCCTATGAAAATCACTCGATCCTAAAACTCTGGGATTTATGGAAAACCGATGCCTCTCTCACGACCTACACACGAAGCGAGATTCTCTCTCAGCTTCTCTTTAAGCTCTCGATGCCTCTTCTCTCTCTACTTGTTATTTTAGCCATCTCCCCTTTCTGTCTGCGTTACTCTCGAACCCTTCCTCAATTTTTAATTTATGCCTATTCCCTTTTTGGTTTTGTCACATTCATCGCTTTTATGGATGCCGCAGTGATCCTAGCAGAAAGCCAAACGCTCTCTCCCTTTGTGGCAATTGTGTCGCCTTTTATTCTTCTCTTCAGTATCTTTAGCTGGAAATTCACTAGAGCACGATGAACATAGCTCCTTCTTTTCTAACGCCTAAAGTGCAAAGACACTTCCCTCTTCTCTTTTCCCAGTTCATCATTGCTTTGCTGCTCGCAAGCCTATTCCTCCCCTTCACCGCTTCCCTATGGCAAAAGATCGATATTGGGGTGTTCAAGGCCCTAAATCTCCCTCTAGAAAACTCCCCTGTTTTCCGGAATTTCTGGGCCCTTGCCAACCACCGTATGGCTGATTGGCTAGAAGATCTCTTTTTTGTGGCCCTTTTTCTCGTAGCCATTTTCAGCAGAAAAAAACAGGACAGGAAAAAACTGACCGCCGAGCTGATCTTTGCTGCATTACTCACTGCTCTGACCATCATCCTTTTCAATCGCCTCCTTTGTCGTGACCTCCTCAAGCTTCGCCGCGCAAGCCCCTCACTTGTCATCGACCAAGCGATTCTCCTTTCCGACTACCTCTCTTCGATCACCTTTAAGATCGTATCGAGTAAAAGCTTCCCTGGGGATCACGCGACGACAGCCCTTCTCTTCACCTCTTGCTACGCCTATTTCGTTCGTGGCAAGCTCGGCATCCTAGCTCTTCTCTATGGGGTTTTCCTCTGTTTGCCCCGACTTGCTGTCGGCGCCCATTGGTTCTCCGATATCATTGTTGGCAGTGGGTGCATCGCGCTATTCTCGTTGAGCTGGGCCCTCTTCACCCCCTTTGCCAGTAAATGCGTAAAGACAATTGAGAAAGGGCTTTCTCTGATCCCCTTTTTCAGAAAAGTCAAAGTGGAATAATCTCGACATTTTTCCCTCACTTTTTCTAATATTTTGAGATTGACCAACCCAAGTGATTCACATGGAAAACGCCTCTTACACAAAGCTCTTAAACCTCTCTACACGGGCCAGTCTCTACTCGGGGATCGGAATGATCCTTGAATGGGACCTAGAAACCTACATGCCCAAAAAAGGGGGAGAAAACCGCGCAAGCCAAGTCGAGCTCATTGCAAGTCTCATCCACAAAGAAAAAACAAGCCCAGAATTTGTCTCAGCCCTGGAATCGCTCGTTGACCTAGAGACAGGAGAAATACGGGATTCGACTCTTTCCGATGAGCACAAGGCAGCCCTTCGCGAGTGGCGTAGGGACTACATCCACGAGGCAAAGCTTCCCACAGAGTTTGTCGAAAAATTCGCCAAAGTCACATCCCTAGCCTGCCATGCCTGGAAAGATGCGAAAGAAGAGAATGACTTCAAGGCCTACCTCCCTCACCTAGAAAAGGTGGTCGATCTCTGCCGGAAAAAAGCCGATTTCCTCGGCTACGAAGAACACCCTTATGATGCCCTTGTCGACTGTTTTGAGCCGAATATGCGAACCAAGGTGCTTGCTGCTCTCTTTGAGCGCCTTAAAATCCCTCTGACCTCTCTCATAAAGAAGATCGAGACAAAGAAAGAGCCTGAGTCGGGTTTCCTCCGGGAAGACTACCCCCACGATAAGCAGATCCGATTTGGGAAAAAGATCCTCACTGCAATGGGGTTCGACAAGAGCTTTAGCCGTCTCGATGAATCGGCCCATCCAATGTGCATCCCCATCCATCCGGATGATACGCGGATGACAACGCGGGTCTACCCGAACAATGTTCTCATCAATCTACTCTCTTGCATCCACGAAGGAGGACACGGCCTCTACCATTCAAATTTACCTTCTGAGCACTTTGGCAGCCCCCTAGGAGAGGCAGCTTCTCTCGGAATTGACGAGAGCCAGTCCCGCCTGTGGGAGACGATCCTCGGGCGTTCTCTTCCCTTTTGGCAACATTTTTTTCCCCTTCTGCAAAAGGAGTTCCCCGAGCAATTAGCGGAAGTTCAACTCCAAGAGTTCTATCAAGGGATGAATACTGTCCGCCCTTCGATGATCCGGACCGACAGTGATGAGGTGACCTATAACCTCCACATCATGGTCCGCTTCGAAATGGAAAAAGCCCTCATCGAAGGGAAACTCAAAGTAGAAAAAATCCCAGAAGCTTGGAATGAAAAAATGCGCGAATACCTCGGCATCACTCCCAAGGCTGATTCTGAAGGATGCCTTCAAGATATCCACTGGTCGCTCGGTGCCATCGGATACTTCCCTACCTACACTCTCGGCAACCTCTACGCCGGGCAAATCTTCGAAACCCTAAAAGACAACTTCCCTGATTGGAAAGAGAACCTCGCAAAAGGAGAGCTCTCCTTCATTCGCGACTGGACAAAACGGGAAATCCATCAGCATGGAAGACGCTACCTCCCTGATGAGCTTTGCAAGCGAGTGACGGGAAAACCTTTAAGTGAAAAGCCCTTCATCGACTACCTAGAGAAAAAGTACACAGCCCTCTACCACCTATGATCAAGGTCCTAAGCACCCTCCTTGTCGTGATCTTTCTCACCCTGGGTTTCAAAGGGAGTTTTAACAAAGGCAATCTATATCCCGAAGTTGAAAACAGAGTGAGCCCTCTTCCACAAGAGGTCCGCCTTCTCCTCTCACAGCGCTTCTCCTATCTTGCCGAGGGAGCGCAAGTCTATGCCTTCACAAGTGAAGATGGGAAGTATGTTCTCAAGCTCTTCAAAGGGCGACACCGCAAAAGGCTCACCCCTTCTCGATTCTGGCGAAGAATGACAAAAAGCAAAGAGGAGAAAGAGGTCAGCCAAAGGAAATGGAGAGCAAAATTTGCAGCAACTCGAAGGCGCTACAAAGAAGCCTTCACCAACCTAAAGGATGAGACGGGACTCTACTACCTCCACTTCCATAGAACACAAACGCCTCTTCCCGTCACCCTTGTGGATCGGTATGCCTTCCAAATCGATCTGCATACTCTCCCTTTCATCATCCAGAAAAGAGCAGAAATTGCCCCTGACTATTTTAAACGGATATTACGATCTGGAGATGCAACTAAGCTCGATCAGGCCATCCGCTCACTCAAAGATCTCTTTGCGACTCGACTACAAAAGGGGTATTCCGATCCTCGACAATCGCTAAGTAGCAACTATGGCTTTATCGATGACCAGGCGATCCAAATTGACGTAGGAAAAATCGAACCCTTTGATGGAGACCAAGGCGAAGAGCTGACACGCATCCACAACCATGTAGATGCCTGGTTACGTTCCTTATGATCCTAGCCTCTTACTGCGACGTTCTTCCGCTTGCTGAAAACGCCTCTTCTCTTCTTCCGACTCTGGAACTACAGGAAGGACTTTAGTCGGGCGGAGATGATCATCAAGAGCGACAAAGGTAAAGTACGCCGAGAGGATATGGCGTTGCTCTCTCGTTTGAAACTGCTCGGCAAAGACCTTAAGGCCGATCTCCATCGAGGTGTTCCATGCCCGATTCAAAGCAGCTTTAAGCACTAAGATATCCCCACTTTTTGCAGGGGCCAAGAACCGAACAGAATCGAGTCCAAGTGTGACACAAACCTTGCCACTGTGTCTCTTCGCAACAATGCCGCACACCCAGTCCCCGATCTCGAGAACTCTTCCCCCGAATAGGGTCCCATAGGTATTTAGGTCGTTGGGAAAGACAAGCGCTGTCTGCTCATCGATCGCTGAATAACTGACCGGTTTCCCTTCCATAGTTCCACCCTATAGCAGCTCGGGCACTTACTTGCCAAGTTCGTATCCCGAGAGGGTGTATGCGAAATCATTCCACTGCCCACGAAAAGCTATCTTTTCTCCTATGAGAAGCTCTTCGAGTTCCACAAACTCTCCTTAAGTTTGCTTCGTTCTCCAGAGCATTCTCCTAGGAAAAAATCTTGGCTTTTGACAGTGAAAGCATTTCACATACACCCTCTGAGAAAATGGGTTTGGATCCAATCTTCAATTCTGATAAAATCACTATTTAATAAATGAGTACTTTATGTCAGCAATACCGGAATTTTCAATTAATCAAAAAACTTATTGCCAAAAACTAAATGGAACCATTGAACAATTACGAAAAGAATTTGATTTAACCTTTGTGGAGCTTGGGGAGACAGCAGATTTACAAAAGAGAGCGGCTTTATGTCTAAAACTCACGACCATCTTCAGAAGATTTGGAGAGTTTTCCTCTGTAGAAACCTATGCATTAAAAGCACTCACGGCCTTAAACAAACTGAGTTATGAGCCAAGCGGTCCAAATCCCGTCGATATTAAAATAGAACTCTTGTGGGCCTATTTAGCGCAAAAGAAGTATAAGCAAGCAAAAGATTTAGCTTCAAAAACTATTCGCGATAACCCGCCGATTCTATCAGATCAAAATTACCTAAGAGTTCCTTCACTTCTAAACTTAGGACTTGCAAGAGCATATAGAGGACTTAAAAAGTTCTCTGAAGCAGAAGAGGTTTCGAGAGTAGGAAAAGACATTGCTACCAACCCATCGCTAAAAGTATGCATTCTTCTAGAATTCACTCGGGCCTGCAGAATGCAAAAAAAGTTCGGGGAAGCGCTAAGCGCAGCAAATGAAGGGCTAGAAAGCCCTGCTACAGGCTCCAACCTGCAAGCAGAATTCGCCAAGGAAAAGAAAAGGATTCAAGTTGCTATTGGTACCAAGGAGAACGCGCCAAATGATTTTGCTGCCGAGGAATTGGTTGCGAAAGAACTACTAGCATTGAAAAGCAAAAGAGTTGATGTTGCAGAAGCCTTATCGATTCGCTCCGTTGAAGAGCTATTTAATGGACCAATTCCATTTGATGTCGATCCTACCCCCTATTTAGAAACATTATTGAGAATTACTGAAGAGAGTCTTAAGACCTTCCAATATGAACAAGCAATTGCGACAGCATGGGTTTGTTGGAAATGCAAACCAGACAAAATTAAAGACAAGCTCTCTCTTCTATTCATCATAATTTTTTGTTACAACCAATTGGGGTTCTTTCCGAACGCAGCGTATGTCGGGGAAAAGGCTTTCGAGCTCTTTGAGGAAGCATCCTCTCCACCTCCTAATGAAGGGATAATAAAAATCCTCATACTGCTGACTCACGCACTGACGGGTCAAGAAAACTATGACGAAGCCATTCGTTATGCTCTTATAGGAAAAAAGATTTGTGAAAAAGACGATTCAATCCCCTCCTATGTTCGTGCGAGTCTAGACTACGACCTTTGTGTGGCATACCGAAGAAATAAAGACTTTCAATCTGCAGTTGAAACCCTCATCAACCTTATCAAGAACAACTTGAAGGCCCCCTCGCAAAATCCCACGTTTGACCGTTGCTTGGATGAAGAAATCTTTCTTCTAGACAAGGAAGGCTATATCGTTCAGTTCACAAAGGAGTGGAAATACAACAAACAGGTTGCTGATCGCATATTGGAGGGTTTGAAAAACTATTCCCCTTTCGATCTACCTTATGCTGATAGCGAAGTGCTTACCGATATCGATTAAGATGCCCTTATCTTTACTGAGATCCGACCACTTTTTTCAAGGGCAAAAAGAAGGGGCTAGCATGCACGCTAGCCCCTAATATCAACAAGGAGGAAAAACGTTGATATAGTCTTAACGCTTGGAGAATTGGAAGCGCTTGCGAGCTCCAGCCAAGCCGTATTTCTTCCGCTCCCGCTTACGGGAATCGCGGGTGAGGTACCCTTTTTCTTTTAGGTCTTGCTTCTTGTTCTCATCTTGCTCAAGAAGAGCGCGAGAGATCCCAAGACGCGTTGCAATCACTTGCCCTTGAATCCCTCCCCCTTTGATTCTGATTACAAGATCATAACTGCTTGCAACATCAAAGAGATTGAGAGGAGAAAGAACTTCCTCTCTTTGAAGTTCAAGGGGAAAATAGTCCTCAAACTTCCGTCCATTGATGCGGATTTGACCTGAACCGCTGGGGCGAAGGCGAACTGAGGAAACTGCTGTTTTACGTCTTCCGACTCCGATGTATTCTTTCATAGTCCCTTTATGTTGTTACTGAAATGGGTTGTTGAGCTTCCATATCGTGCGAATCACCTGCAAAAATTCTCAGTTTTTTAAGTTGCTGTTTTCCAAGACGGGTTTTGGGCATCATCCCTTGAACCGCATGCCGGATGATGTACTCAGGCTTCCGTTCTTTCATCACACGGTAGGGAATTTCACGAAGGCCCCCCATGGATCCTGTGTAGTACCGATAGAGCTTCTGCGCCTCTTTAGCTCCTGTCACTTCGATCTTGCCGGCATTGATGATGATGACACCATCCCCGCAATCGACGTGGGAAGTGAAGCTCGGCTTGTGTTTCCCACGGAGAACCTTGGCGATTTCAGTTGCAAATCGCCCTAGGGTTTTTCCCTTGGCATCAAATAAAATCCACTTACGATCCTCTAGGGCTTCTTCTTTCGTAAGGAGGGTGGAATATTGGAGTTTCGCTTTCATCATAACTTACATCCGCTTTCATACTTAAAAATAGGTTCTTAGCATAGGCGATTTTTCCAATTCTTGCCAATAGAATTCTCTGTATAGGACATTTTTTCCGTGCAGGAGAGAGCGAGGCAAAGGAAGATTGGAGCTGGCCGCAGAAGGGAATAGCATTAGCTATTGCCGACAAGGAGAATCAATATGGCAAAGCCGTAGCCTCGTCCTGAAAGAGAAAATTTTCATATACAGAGAATCGGATTCTCATCTATTGAAAAAGAAGATTGGATCTTCTAGACTCGTGGCCCTATGAACACCGACGCCTTAAAGAAAAGAAAACTAAAGACTTTTTTTGTCCGAACCTACGGATGCCAAATGAATGAGCTCGATTCTGAGCTGATGGTGGGGGCCCTCGAGAAACGGGGACTCACCCGCGTTCGCGAGGAAACTGAAGCCGACCTTCTCCTCTTCAATACCTGCTCAATCCGCGATTTAGCCGAAAGAAAAGTCATGGGAAAAATCGGGCAGCTGGGCCGCTCGAAGAAAAATCGCCCCATTATCGGGGTGACCGGCTGTATGGCAAATGCAAAAAAAGAGCGCATTTTCCGTAAACTCCCCCATGTCGATTTTGTTTTAGGGACAAATAATATCTCCGATCTCAATTCTGTTCTTGACGAGGTGCAAGAAACGGGCCGGCAGACACTGAAGGTCGATACGACGTTTGAAGAAAATATCAACTACTTCGATGCGGTCCGTGACGATCCAATTAAAGCGTATGTCTCGATCATTCGGGGATGTGATAAATACTGCACCTACTGCGTTGTCCCCTATACCCGGGGCAAAGAGGTCTCTCGCCCCCCACATGAAATCGAAGAGGAATGCATCAGACTCGCAGCAAGTGGCTATAAGGAGATCACCCTCCTCGGCCAAAATGTCAATAGCTATGGGAAGGACCAGCCCCAATGGAATGAGCTCTTCCACGACCTTCTCTATCGTCTCGATAAAATCGATGGAATCGAGAGGATCCGCTTCATGACCTCCCACCCTTGCGACATCACTATAGAGCTCATGGAAGCGATCCGAGATCTTCCCTCCCTTTGTGAATTTGTCCACTTCCCTATCCAGGCGGGATCAAGTCGCATCCTGCGCAAGATGAATAGGCGCTACACACTCGAAAGCTACCTAGAGAAGGTGGAACTCCTGCGCAAGCTCGTTCCGAGTGTCGCTCTTGGCACCGATATCATTGTCGGGTTTCCAACGGAGACAGAAGAGGAATTTCAGATGACGTATGATATCTTTAAGCAGATCCGTTACTCCGTCGCTTTTTTATTCTCTTACAGCGCCCGAAAAGGAACCCCTGCCTACAGATGGAAAGACGATATTCCCGAAGAGGTCAAAAAGGAAAGACTCCATAGGCTGATGGAGCTCAACCAAGAAATCAACAATGAGCTCATGCAGGATCTGATAGGAACTGAATTGGAGGTTCTGGTAGATCGGCCCAGAGGGGATGAAACGCAGCTCAAAGGGAGAACGAGATGCTGGAGAAAAGTGATATTCTCATGCGATGATTCTCTGATTGGCACCCTGCAAAAAGTAAAAGTGACCGGTTTTAGCCACCAAACTCTTCTGGGAGAACTCCTACCCTCTCCTTCTCTCGCGATGGCGTGAGGGAGAGAATCCTCTCCCTCACAAAATAGCCTTTATTTCTTCGATAGTTTTGCGATAACTAGACCGCCTAGGAACCATCCAATTACGTAATCAAGGCATTCAAGAAAGACCCAAGATCCTGGATAATGCCACCAGTTCCATGAAGGGACTGCGCCCAGCAAGGCAACCGTAAGCCCCCCAATCGTGATGAAGCGCACCTTCTTCCAAAACTTCATTGCCTTAGCCTGAAGAAGGAGATAGGTAAGCAAGAACGCTCCTATGATCTGTAGAATAATTCCGACAATAATCGGTTTTGTCATCGCGCTAAATTCGACAGATCGGTTGATATTCACGAAGATAAAAGGACTCTTGTCTCCATTGGCAGATGCGACCGTATCCCCGTCGTCCATGTGAGGAATTGTGTAGATCCCATCCTCTGGCGTATTGCGACTCACGCATGAGATCACCTCTGTCGGGTTCTTCACTTTTTTGATCATCATTTCATGAAAAGGGAGAACAGTCCAAGAGATCATCATCCAAAGGAATACGACGATCCCTCCAATAATTGAACTTCTAACGAGTGGTTTCCACATATAGTATAACTCCTATGTTTGGTTACATGGTGGAACCTATATATAAAAAATTCTTTTTTGATGCAAATAAGGATTTACAAGGAGCGCGTAAATTCCTTTTCTGAGAGGATCTTGATTCCTAGCTTTTTTGCCTTCTCGTATTTTGAGCCGGGTTCATCCCCAACCAAAACGAAGTCGGTTTTCTTGCTAACGGAGCTGCTCACTTTCCCCCCCCTCTCTTTGATGAGGGTGGTCGCCTCCATGCGCGCGTAATTCTCCAGACCACCGGTTAAGACAAAGATCTTTCCGAAAAAAGGGTGCCCTTTTCGCGTTTTGATCTTTTCAGGCGATACTCCCAAGTGAAAGAGACGGTGAATCTCTTTAAAGTTATCCGGGCTTTCAAAATAGGCAACTACCGACTCGGCAACTTTTTCTCCAACTCCTTCGATGGCTTCGAGCTCTTCTACATCCATCTTGGCAAGAGCATCGATATCCCCCGACCGCTTGGCAAGAAGGTCTGCTACCCCCTGACCGACATATTTAATTCCCAGGCTGACGAGAAGCCTGGGAAGGGTGGTCTTTTTTGACTTCTCAATGCTCTCGAGAAGGTTTTGCACTGATTTCTCTTTGAATCCATCGAGAAGAGCGACCTCTTCGGCAGTTAGGGCATAAATATCTGCAATGCTCTTGACGAGCCCCTTTTCGACGAGCTGCTGCACGACCTTCGGGCCCATATGGTCGATATCCATCGCAACCTTGCTGGCAAAAAAAGCGATCTGCCGCAGAACCTGCTGGGCGCAGTTTGGATTGGAGCAGCGGACAGCAACTTCTCCTTCGATCTCCACGACAGTGCTCTCACAAATAGGGCACTTTTTTGGCATGTGCCAGGGCTTGGTCCCTTTAGGTCGTTTCTTCTTATCGACACTGACCACTTTGGGGATCACGTCGCCTCCTTTCTCGATGACAACGTAATCGTTGATCCGGATATCTTTCCGCTCGATCTCTTCTCGATTGTGCAGGGTTGCACGTGAAATGGTGCTTCCCGCAAGTGAAACGGATTTTAACTCTGCAACAGGAGTGAGAACACCCGTTCTTCCCACCTGAACGGTGATGTCGAGGATCTGGGTGAGGGCCTGCTCTGAAGCGAACTTGTAGGCAACTGCCCAGCGAGGACTCTTCCCTGTAGCTCCTAGCCCTTTTCGTAACGAGAAGGAATCGACTTTAACGACGATCCCATCGATATCAAAACCAAGTGCTTTTCTCTCTTTTTCAATCCTTTCGGCAAAAGCAAAGAGATCATCGATCTTTGTCGTTTTAATCCGATGCCTTTTGGCAAAGGAGGGCAAACCGATATCGTGCAGATACTGATGACACTGATACTGGCTTGAGACAGGGCCACCCGTCCCATCCGCGATTCCATAGAAGACAACAGCAAGCCTACGCTCTTTCACCACTTTTGAGTCGAGCAGTTTTAAAGAACCTGCGGCAGCGTTGCGGGGGTTAGCCCAGGGCTCCTCGCCCGCCTCTTCTTTATTCCGATTGGCATTCTGGAAGGCATGATGAGGCATGAACACTTCTCCCCGAATCTCGAGGAGATCCGGAGGATTTTTCACATTAAGCGTTAGAGGAAGAGTGGATATGGTCTTGAGATTCGCGGTGATGTCATCCCCTTTCTTCCCATCACCCCGTGTAAGGGCAAGAGCATACTGTCCCTTCTCGTAGCGCACAGTAACAGCCACACCATCCATTTTGAGCTCGCTACAGAAATCGATCTCTTTTTTTTCGGTCCATTTTTTTACCCGTTTGACAAAATCGGAGAGCTCCTCTCTTGAATAGGTATTGGCAAGGGAGAGCATGGGAATGGTGTGCCTGACTTGCTTAAATCCCTTCGAGGGCATCTCTGAGACCCGTTGCGTAGGAGAGTCAGGAATCACCCACTGGGGATGGCTCTTTTCCATTTTCTCTAGATCTTTGAGAAGTTGGTCGTATTCGTAGTCGGAAATGACCGGACGCGCGTGTTCGTAGTAGGCGCGATCGTGCTTTTGAATCTCTTTAATGAGAGAGAGGTACTGGGGTTTACTCATTCTATGGACACTATCAATGTGGAAAGGGGAGGAATGTGCTCAAATAAGACTCCCCCTTCGACAACTTCTATCTGCTGGTTGATTCTACCAGAGCCACCCCATTCTTCTCTATCCGTATTGAATAGCTCAGACCCTTTCGAGACCGCTGTAAGGGGAAGGATAGTATTCTCAAGTGAATGAGGACCGAGGTTGTGGATCGTGAGGAGTTTCTCGCCCTCCCCTTCTCTGTAGTAACCGATGAGGAGATTCTCCTTGTCATGAGGAAAGGCCCACGTAAACTGAGACGGAGAAAAGTCTCCCGCAAAAAGAGCGGGATGTTCAAGGTAAAAAGCATTAAGCGCTCGAATCATCTCTTGCAATCCCCGATTCTCCTCGCTCTCTAAAAGATCCCAGGGAAGCTCCTCTTTACAATTCCACTCGGTGGGCTGTCCCAACTCTCCCCCCATGAAGAGGAGTTTCTTACCTGGGAAGGTAATCATGTAACTCAGAAGAAGACGAAGGCCGGCAAATTTTTCTTCCTCCGTTCCGGGCATCTTGGAAAACAGACTCCGTTTTTCGTGAACGACCTCGTCATGGGATAGAACGAGAACATATTTTTCCATAAAGGTGTAGTCGATGATTTTCGTGAGCGCATCGAGATGCTTATCCCTCTCGGAAAAACCCTTTTCAAAAAATTCGAGAGTGTCATTCATCCACCCCAAGTTCCACTTGTAATCGAATCCCAGCCCTCCGTTTTCCACTGGAGTGGTCACCCCTTCATAAGAGGTCGAGTCCTCGGCGATCATCAGAGCATCGGGAACACGGGTATGGACAATGCTATTGAGATGTTTGAGGAACTCAACAGCTTCGAGGTTGACATTCGAGCCCTCTTTGTTGGGTATCCACTCTCCGGCTTTTCTCCCAAAATCGAGTTGGAGCATCGAAGCAACGGCATCGATACGTAAGCCATCGATATGCATTTTTTCTAGCCAGAAGAGGGCGCTTGCAATGAGAAAGTTGGAGACCTCCCACCGTCCATAGTTAAAGATATGAGTGTTCCACTGCGGATGATATCCCTGTCTCGGGTCCCTGTGCTCATAGAGGTAAGTTCCATCAAACTGAGAGAGGGAATGACTATCGGCAGGAAAATGAGCCGGAACCCAATCGAGGATCACTCCGACACCAGAGCGGTGAAGGTGATTGATTAGATACTGAAAATCCCCAGGGCTTCCATGGCGAGAGGTCGGCGCGAAGTACCCCGAGACCTGGTACCCCCATGATTCGTCCAGAGGGTGCTCACAGACGCCGATCAGCTCTACGTGGGTGTAATGCATCTCTTTGCAGTAATCAGCAAGAGCATGGGCCACTTCTCTGTAACCTAAAAACTCCCCATCCTTCCTCTTCCAGGAGCCGAGGTGGACTTCATAGATATTCAAGGGTCCATTATCTCTTTGATTGCTGCCTCGCCCTTTTATCCATTCTCCATCACTCCAAGCAAAGCGGTTGACATCGCAGACGATGGAGCTCTTTCCTGGACGGACCTCAGAATAATGGGCCAGAGGATCTGCCTTCACCTGCCGTTTGCCCTCTCCTGAGAGAAGCTCAAATAGATACTGCTCACCAGTCTCAAGACCCGGGACAAAAATTTCCCATAGACCAGTCGCCTTGACAAAGCGCATGGGGTGGAGTCGTCCATCCCATCGATTGAAATGACCGACGACGGAGACCGAGCGGGCATTGGGTGCCCAGAGAGCAAAGTGCGTGCCTATCACACCTTGATGCTCACAAACCCTTGAACCGAGCTTATCGTAGAGCTCATAATGCAGCCCCCGGGAAAAAAGATGGTTATCGAGCTCTCCTAAGAGAGGTCCAAAGGCGTAAGGATCATGAGCCCACTCTCCATTCGGATGAAAGACCAGGTAGTCCTTGTGGCAGATATCGCTTGAGACTTCAACTTCGAAGAGACCTGAAGTATGAACCTGCTTCGCCTCGATCATTTCTTCTTTGATTTGCAGGATGCAGGTCGGAAGATCAGGACGCCACATCCGGATCACTTTTTTCTCAGGACCGATGCTTTGCAGACCGAGCACTTCATGGGGATCGGTGAAATGTCCTTTGCCAATGAGCTCTAAAATGTCCTCTTGCATCACAGTGCCTTTAGTGTATACTTTTATCCCTAATGAACAGAGAAAAACCCAAGTCCCGCCGAACCCTCACCGTCTTCATGCTCACCATGATCAATGTTGCCACGATCGGTAGTGTGAAGAACTGGCCTGTCACTGCGGAGTATGGTCTCTCATCTGTCTTTTTCTTTGTACTCGCAACGCTGATTTTTTTCATCCCCGTCTCTCTTGTATCGGCGGAACTTGCGACCGCCTGGCCAAAAGTGGGAGGTGTCTTCGCTTGGGTCAAAGAAGCCTTCGGTCACCGAACCGGTTTTCTCGCTGCCTGGCTTCTCTGGGTGCAAAATGTCGTCTGGTATCCGACAGCCCTTGCTTTCATTGCAGCTACGATTGCCTATATCTTCAAGCCAGAACTCTCACAAAATAATTGGTACACCTTTAGTACGGTCCTCCTCGTCTTCTGGATCACCACCTTTGTCAATCTTCGGGGGATGCGCACCTCGGGGTGGATCTCGAGCATAGGGATGATTCTCGGGACATTCCTGCCCGGTCTCTTCATCATTCTCCTCGGGTTCATCTGGTATTTCAATGGACAGCCTACACAAATCGATTTCACTGTGAGCAATTTGATCCCTAACTTGAGCAATTTCTCGCAGATTGTCCTCTTTACTGGTGTCCTCATCAGCTTAGCAGGAATGGAAATGTCTGCTGTCCATGCCAGAGATGTGGAAAATCCCAAAAAAAATTACCCGAAAGCGATTCTCTATTCCGCTCTGATCATTCTCGGCCTTTCCATCCCGGGTGTCCTCTCTATTGCCCTTGTCGTTCCCCAAAAAGAGATCAGCCTCCTCGCCGGGTCGATGCAGGCGATTGCCATCTTCCTTGATGGATACAATCTCAAGACCTTGATGCCCCTCTTTGCCTTTTTGATCACCATAGGGACAATCGCTTCTGTCAGTACATGGACCGTAGGCCCCACTAAGGGACTCCTCGCTGCCGCACAAGCAGGAGATCTCCCTCCCATCTTCCGCCGAATCAATAAGAATGGAATGCCCACCCCTCTCTTAATCATGCAAGCGGTGATCGTCAGCTTCATCTCCCTTCTCTTTGTCTTCCTCTCAGACTTAAACGAAGCCTTTTGGATCCTTGTCGCTCTAGTCTCCGAGCTCTACCTCATCATGTACCTGCTCATGTTTGCAGCAGCGATCAAGCTCCGCTACTCAAAACCAGAGATGAATCGCCCCTACAAAATCCCAGGGAAAAATATTGGTATGTGGATGATTGCAGGCCTCGGTCTCATCAGCTGCGTGTTCACGATGTTCATCGGTTTCGTTCCCCCAGACCACATCCCCATCGGCAATAAGAGCGCCTACGTCTGGATCATGATCCTCGGAACCGGCATCTTCATCCTCGGTCCGACCATCATTTTGCTCTTCCAAAAGCCCGACTGGAAAAAGCCGCTAGAACATGAGAGCTAGTACTAGTGTTGAAAGCGATCGAGATAGAGCTTTTCACCCTCTCTTAAAGACAGTGGAGTGTCCCTACTCACTCTCTCCCCCTTTTGACGCGGAGATTTACGCACACGAAATGAGCGAATCCCCCTTTGCAATGAGAGAAGAAGATCCCGCGTGCTCCCTGGGGTAATCACGACCTTCTTGATCTCTTTTTTCGACCACTCAATGTCAAACTGATCCCCAAAAGAGCTCTGCAAATGGACATACCGCCCTGCATGGAACTCTTTTGGGAGTGCAGAGAGCAGAGCAATCTGACCCCCAGTTTCTCGAAAGAACAGGGCGCGGATCTGCCTCGCCCCCTCATGGATGATCCCAAGAGGAGAAACTCCCGCTGGCACCTCTTCATCCGCAAGGATCCCTTGATAAGTCTCATCGAGGATGCGAGGAGATAAGATCCCGACAAAACCGGTCTGAAAAAGCGTCTGAAAGTGAGAGACCACGTTTCCCTTTTCGACTTCATGGCTCAGCAGTGAGAAATTTCCCACTGGGGTTTTTGGGACAGAGCTATGGGGAACCTGCTGAGCTAGAGCAATCCAAAAGGGGAAAACTTCACTCATGAGCCCCCTTCTACAGACGAGCTCCCAGTCTTGCTTTTTATGAATGCCAAGAGAGAGGCGCTCGCGCACTTTAGGAAAAGACTCACTCTTAGAGAAAGGAAGCGTGATCTCTCCTCCCTTTGCAAAAGCGATCCCCTCATGGGAAAGAAAAAACCGAAAGAAGCCCCTCTTCCCCCTGCCAGAGACAGCAATCCTCGAGCGCTCCAAATCGAGAATAACCGTGAAGCCACGGATCGGCCCTTCGATCGGAAGACTCTGCTCCCAGCTTTCTTTCCCTGAGAGATTGTGAAAAAAAATCTTCGCCGGGAAGATCTGCGCCTCCCACGAGGTGAAAGGGATCAGACAACAAATCCCAGAAAGATGTGAGTATGGACACAGAGAGAGATCTATTTTGATTCGCATACCATTCCCTTAAGCCCCATTGGGGTGTTCTCCTTAATAAGGACATCGACAATCTGATTCGACTCGAGCCCCTTTTCAGGGACGAGAACGGGAAGAAAGTTTTCCGTATGCCCTGAAAAAAAACCTCCTTCCATCGATTCGAGTAAAACCGGCATCGTCCGTCCTATATAGTGTTCCCGCAGGGAAAAGGCCATCTGTTCATCCAGTCTGAGGAGCTTTTGTTTCCGCTCGAGAACAACTCGATCTGGAACCGAATTGGGATAAAGAGCCGCCTTAGTCCTTTCTCTTTTAGAGTAAGGGAACATATGGACCTTTGCAAATCCAATCTTTTTCATCAGTTCGAGTGTTTCTGCAAAATCGCCTTCCGTCTCTCCTGGAAATCCAACAATGATATCCGTAGTGAAGGTAAAGTCAGCTGAGGCTTTCTTGCATTTCTCGATCGCCTCTAGAAACATCTGGCGCGTGTATTTGCGATTCATCTTCTTCAATATTGCATTCGAACCCGACTGAAGAACAATATGCATGCTATGGCAGGTAGTTCTCCCACCGATAACGGCATCTAAGAGATCATCGTCCACTTCATCGGGATCGATAGAGGAGATCCGGAGTCTCTCTAACCCTTCCAGTTGATCGACAAGGCGGACCAGCTGTGCTAGTGATACTTTCTCCTCCTCTTTCTCAGGAGCCCCATCAAAATCCCCAACATTGACGCCAGTGATCACCACCTCCTTATACCCATTAGCAATCAGAGCCTTGATCTCTCGCAAAATTGCATCGATCCGCCTAGAACGAGAGCGCCCTCTTACATAAGGGATGATGCAATAGGTGCAAAAGGAATTACACCCATCTTGCACTTTGACAAACGAGCGGGTGTGTCCCCCAAACTGATCAATCGCAAATTCGGGGAGCTCCTCTTCCTGAAGAACCACCCGCAGAAGCTCCTCCTTCTCCTTATTAGGAACGACGAAATCAACCTCTTCCATCAATCCGATTTCTTCGGGAATGCGATCTGCAAGACATCCAGTAACCGCGATTTTTGCACCGGAATGCTCGCGCGCTAATTGCCGAATCCGTCTACGAGAAGAGCTATCCGCTGACTCTGTCACCGTGCAGGTATTGACAATACAAAGATCTGCACTCTCTCCCTCTTTTGCCTCCACATATCCCATCTCTTTGAGCTGTTTGGCAAAAGCAGAAGCCTCATATTGATTGGTACGGCATCCCAAGCTTGCAACTTTATATTTCTTTTTTCTGTCCATAATATAGGATCCCATTATGCCAAGATCCCGAAGCGGATGCAAGAAAAGCTCCTTATTTTTCATGAAGTTATGCGAGCTTTTTTAAGATGATCCCCATGTAGTCTTAACAGAAAAATCGCCCTATCCTAAAAAAAACTTAAAAAAGAGGTTGGCGAAAATGTCGACATGATTCTATACTGTGTGCTATTCACAACCCCTTGGAGGTAAAAATGTCATTACAATCAGTTTCAAATCCCGCTGCAGCAACTGAAGCTGCGGAACGACCAGTAGTTGCACCAGAAGAGACAAGTGCTGCAACAACAGCAGCAGGTCTAGCTGCTGTTCCATCAAGTATCACACCCAAAGCTCCTACAGGCAACATCTGGACCAGCAATGTTCCTACTTGGTTGGGCGGAATTGCGACCAAAGAAGCTACTGAAGTGGACGCTGCTCCAGTTGAAGGCGAAGAAGGAGCTGGAGAAGCTGCTGCTGGAGTCCCTGCTGAAGGCACTGAAGCAAAGAAAGCACCTGAAGAAGGCCTCTTCATGACAATTTCTATGGCCATTCCTCGTGCTGCTTTCTGGGCAGTATCTACTGCGTGGAACCTAACGAAGAGCATTTTCAATGGTCTTCTTTATGTCGCTACACTAGGTCATTATGGAAGCACGAAAGAAGCCGTAGCAAATGAAGAGGAAGTAGCTCCTGCTGCTCCTCAAGCACCTGCTGACGCTGGAGATGCTGATGCTGACGTTTCCGATTCAGCTTCTGAAGTTTCAGAAGAAGCTCCTGAATAAGCCCTAAACTTCTTTCAAAGAAGAGAGATAACGCCTTTTGCATAAAGCAAAGGGCGTTTTTTTTATGCTTCCCAGATACTCGAGCGTCGCATCGAGTGATGCTTCCCCTTCCCAATAATGATATGATCTACAAGAGGGATACCCATGATCCTCGAGCTTTCGAGCAATTGCTTGGTGAGCCGAATGTCCGCATCGGACGGGGTTGGATCCCCACTTGGATGGTTATGACAGATGATCAAACTATAGGCCCCATGGCGAAGGGCAGGGCGAAAGACCTCTCTCGGATGCACGAGCACCTCTGATAAAGTTCCAAGACTAATCACCTCTGCATGGATCAAGCAGGACTTGACATCCCGTAAGATAACGAGAAGAGCCTCTTGCTGAAGATCTCCGATTTCAGGTTCGGCAATTGCAACGACATCGTCGATGGTTGTCACCTTGTTTTCAACTACCCTCTTCTCTTTGCTTGCTCGTGAAGCAATCCCAAAGGCCGCTTTGAGAAGGATCGCTTTCGCTTTTCCAATCCCTTTCATCTCTATCAGTTCTTCAACGGAGGCATTGATTAGCCCTTCCATCCCCCCAAAATGAATGAGAAGATCCTGAGCTAGACTGAGAACCGTCTTTCCCTTCGTTCCTGTACCGAGGAGGATCGCGATCAGCTCCTGGATGGAGAGGGCTTGCACGCCATCGCGAAGGAGTCGCTCTCGAGGCAATTCAGAGGTGGGCAAATTTTTTAAAGGACTCATAGTTGTAAAAAGGGCTGAATTTTATTTTCTAGTTGAGAAGGGATCTCCACCTCCATCATGATGTTATTATCGACATACTCGGTGGAGATCACCCTCCCCTTGCTCATCAACTCGCTGACGAGTGCATAGTGACTCTGAGGGATACAGAGTGAGACAGTTTTCCGCAAGGACTCGATCACTTCGATCATCTTTTGCATCAGCTCGCCAAATCCTCTCCTCTCCAGCGCGGAGATCTGCACCGTTTGGGGATAAGAAATGCGAAGTTTCTGAAGGCTCTTGCGATCAGTGGATTGATCGATCTTATTCAGTGCGGTGATGATCGGTTGATCTGCCACACCCAGCTCTTTCAGAACGTGCATGGTCGCAGCGCCTTGTTGCTCAGCATGGGGACTGCTCGCATCGATCAAATGGATGAGCACATCGGTATGGACAGCTTCTTCCAATGTACTTTTGAACGCCGCTACCAACGTATGAGGAATCTTCTGGATGAACCCAACAGTATCGATCAGAAGAATCGGCTGTTTATTTGGGAGGACGAATTTCCGAGTTGTTGTGTCGAGCGTTGTAAAGAGTTTATCTTCGACGAGAACCTCCGCCTGCGTAAGAGCTCTGAGGAGTGTTGATTTGCCTGCATTGGTGTACCCGACAATAGCAAAGGTCGGAATGCCTGTCCGAATGCGGGCGCGCCTCTGGGTCTCTCGATGAGAACGAACTGTCTCGATCTCTTTCTGCAAGCGAGAAATTCGCTTGCGTAACATACGGCGATCGAGCTCGATCTGCTTCTCCCCTTCCCCCTTAGTGAATCCCCCTCCTCCAGCAACCTGGCGGGAGAGGTGTGTCCAGAGCCTTTTCAATCTTGGCAATTGATAACGGGTCTTTGCTAGCTCTATCTGCAAGCGGGCTTCCTTCGTCTGCGCTCTCTTTGCAAAGACCTCCAATATCAGCTCTGTCCGGTCTATGACAGGCTTTTTGAAGAGCTTCTCTAAGTTGCGCTGCTGATAAGGAGTGATCTCATCGTCAAAGATCACAAGATCGGCGTCATACTCGGAAGCTAGAGCGCAAAGCTCCTCTAGCTTACCCTTCCCGATGAGTGTCGCAGGAGTGATTTTGCGAAGGTAGCAAGGAACTGCAGCGATCGTCTCCAGACCAAATGTCTCGGCCAATCGAGAGAGCTCTTCAAGAGACTCCTCCGTCATAGGCAAGTCATTAGAATTCGTGCAGATCCCTAAGAGTAGAGCCTTTTCAGGCTCTTTTTCCTGATCTTCTCTTATCATAAATCAAACTCTATCTCTAATCCATCATGCGCAAGGCGAATATCTTTCGGCAGCTTGCGATTGGTCTCATCGTGCTCAAGATCGTGGGCGATGTGCGTGAAGAAAGAGCGTTTCGCTCCTGTCTTCCGACAAAATTCGATCGCCTCTTCAATACTAAAATGAACCTCGGAAGGGGTATAGCGCAGCGCGCTGAGCACTAAGATATCGATCCCTTGTAGTGTCTCAATCACCCGCTCATCGTACTCCCGGATATCGGAGATATAAGCCAGCGACCCAAAACGAAACCCCGTCACCTTCATATTGGCCTGAAAGTAGCTGACGTAGTCGATATCCAGTCCCTGGAAAGAGACACGGCCAAAGTCATCATCTAAAATCTCAAACTCCAACTGCGATTCTAAAGTGCCATCCGCTTGCCGCGTTTTGAAGAGGTAGTGAAAGCGATGGCGAAGCTCATCGTAGGTGTCAGCAGAAGCGAGCACAGGAAGACGGAGCTTGTGCTTAAAATAATACACACGCAGCTCATCAAGGCCTCCGATATGATCGTAATGGGTATGAGTGAGAAGCACACCGTTTAAGTGATCAACCCCATAGTGGAGCGATTGGTCACGAAAGTCTGGACCCACATCAATCAGGTAATTCTTATCCCCCATGGTCAATAGAGCAGAGGGACGATACCGCTTATTCAGCTGTGAAGTAGAAGTGCAAACGGGGCACTTGCAAGTGATGACCGGTACTCCCGCTGAACCACCCGTTCCCAAAAAAAGAAGTTTGGCTTCCATCCCTTTAGTTTAGGAAAAATTTCTGTTCTTGGAAAGGATGGTTTGGCACATACCTCTCCCGTATAGGGCGTGATAGAGAAGTCCTCTCGAACCGAGCCCGGTGAAGAGGAAAAGTTTTTCATTTAACTGTTCACAGATGGGGAGATGATGCGAGCGAGAGACGACCCGAACCCCAGCCCTGCACTCGAGAATGTCAACTCCTGGGCAGTGGCAAGAGAGTTTCTCTTTTAAGAGCTCTTTTGCCACGCGCAAGTTTGGCAACTCATCGCGAAATTCTTTCTCATACGTAGAACCGACATCGAAAGTGACCTCGCTTCCAAGATGGGCGATGTACCCTTTAGAGATAAAGCTCACTCCGAAAGGAGGAGTCCCCTTTACCCGCAGCGACTGCCCCTTGATGAACCGCATTCTTGCTGCCCCGCACTCGGGGAATTTCCGCACCCCATACCCGGCCGCGACGACCACCCGATCAAAATGGGAGAGCTCCGCTAAATTCTCAATTTCTTGGATGATGAGCTGCGCTCCCTTTTTTTGTAGAGATCTGAAGAGTCCCCCAAGGTAGTTTTCTAGATAGACAGTCAACCCTGAGTGGATCATGAAGAGACCCTCTTCCACCTCTTCGATGTCTCCCCACGTAGAGCAATGCTCTTTAAGCTGCTCACTTTGTTCATCGTGAATTGCTCGCCGCAATATTCCCTTCTGCTGGCAAACTTTCCTTGGAGTGTGTTTTTCTGCTAATCGGATGAGTTCTTTTGTCAGAGCAAGAGCCTCTTCAGCTCGGTAGCTTCGACGCGCAGCATATCCAGGATAGGGATGAAGAAGACCGCTACAAACACCCGATGCTCCCCCGCCGACCCCCTTTGCGTCGAAAAGGGTCACCTCAATCCCTTCCTCTTCGAGGAGGAAATGGGCAACTCCCATCCCAGCAAGACCTGCCCCCACGATCGCGATCTTCATTTCTTTTCAGTTTTTTTATGGATGAAGTTGTAGCTCTCTGCAGAGAAGTTGAAGAAGAAAACTACAGCAGGAGTGAGCAACGCAGAAAAGGGAAGCATAATCAAAAACCACCGCAAGGCAAAGAAAAGAGAACTATCAACTGCCGCATACATCGTCCGCGTGACAAACGCAGCAAGGGCGAGGAGCCCTCCAACGAGAAAGAGGGGGAGGAGTCCAAAAAGAGGAAGGATCACCGCCTGGAAAGGATTGGTCTTGACCACACCGTAGACCTCTTCTGCAATAGAGGGACGCAGCTCCGATTTACGGGCAGCAGCGGGCGTGATGTAAAAGAGGATCAAAAGACTGAGGATGCTGAGAACCAAAGAGCCCAGAACCAAAAGGAAAGGTCCAAAAGATAGGATCGCCCCCACAAACTCTCCAATCGCAGGGATAGCACGCAAAAGATAAAAGACCCCTAGGATCATCCAGAGGATGAGGTAGGCAAAGATGAGGGGAACAGCCAAATAGGAGATCCCCCAAAAGAGCTTTCCTGAATTGCGGATCGTCTTCAAGTAATAGAGCCTCTCTCCCTTGAGCTCATGATGGTAGATCCGCACGAGGACGATCCCCACAGCGAGCAAAAACCCAGCACAAAGGAAAATCGGCAAAAAGGCAAGGCTCATCTGAATCCACGGGGTAGAGGCCTTAGCAATCGTTCTGCAGATCACACCCAAAAAACTACAGAGTGCAATGACTGGAAAAACCAGAAACCACTTCTGCTTCGAAAGAGAGTGATGAAACGAGCGATTAAAAATTTTTTCGAGATGTTCCCATGTCATATTCGATGATTATAAGGGAAAAAAAGAGATATCTCAAGAACCCAAGTTGTTTGCCCCCTTTTCTCTAGGCGCCAGTGAGCTGTTTAGATACAAGATTTGATAGCAATGCCCATATGCTGCATATGGGCGAGCGATCAAAGCGCAGTAGATAAATAGTGTAGCCAGCATAGAGGAAAGGGGCAAACAACTTGGGTTCTCAAGAAAATCGCGCTTTGTAGAGATATCTGGGCCGAACAATGGGTGTGCCTTTCCCCTCTCTCGCTTCGAGCCGCTCATAGACAATTTGTATCGAGATACCCACACAACGAGAGAGTCCAAAGAGGAGGGTAAAGTACTCGGGATAGGGAAAACCGGCTGCCGTCAAAAGGGTCCCAGAAATCGCATCGACATTGGGATAGGGGTTGGCAATCTTGGGATTTTCTTTCAAGACTTTGGTCCCAGCTTTGCGCAAAAGAAGGGCAATTTTTACAAGAGGGTGATCGGGATAGTGTTTCTCAGCGAAGTCATAAAGGAGGGTTGCCCTAGGATCCTCGACCCTGAGGACAGCATGACCAAATCCATAGACGAGTTTTTTCTTAGCTAAACGATCACGGATGAGCGCTTCGATCTCTTCTTCTCTCGCCTCTTCTCCCGCCTCTTCGAAAATCTCCTTCACAAAATCCAGCGTTACCTGATTGGCACTTCCATGACGGGGACCCGAAAGAGCATTCATCGCTGCGGAAAGAGAACCGAGAAGTCCTTCAAGGCCAGAGGCAACAGCTTTGCCGACAAACGCCGAGAGGTTCCCCCCTCCATGATCGTAGTGGAGAACATTGAAGAGCTTAAACATTTCTTTACGCGCTCCGTTTTTCCCAGGGACCCGCACCATCTCAGCGAAGGCCTCCATATACCCCAGATCGAAATTAGGCCTTGCCGTCTCTCCCCATCCAGCATGGTGATTGATGATGCAGGCGACGAGATGGGGCAATTTGGCGATGATATTCAAACAGTCGAGACGGTATTCCCCCGTCTTATCGTGCATCTCGAGAAGAAGAAGAGCCGCTGAAAAGAGTTTCATCGGATGCCCCTCTCTAGGAAGCTTGTAGATCTGATCGACAATGGCCGTCGAGCAGACGGAGCGTTTCTTCAGCTCATTATAAAAAGTTGAGATTTCCTTCTCTGTCCCTTCTTTCCCATAAACAAGTAGATAGATGACCTCTTGCGGAGGGCGATTGGCAATTGCACTGACCGGTTGATTGCAATAGTGAAGTCCCTTCACAGAATCGACAAAGGAGGTGACGCAGTATCCCACTGGATAGCCCCGCATCCCCGTCTCGAGATTTTCCTCTTTCACTTCAAACAGGATTTTATCCACCATCAAACACTCCTTATAAGAGACCTTTAATCGCCTCGCGCTCTTCAATGAGCTCTTTTTCTGTTGCTTTGATTTTTTCCCTGAGGAAGGGATCCCAATCAAGCCCTTTTACGATTTCTATTTTTCCTTTTCCTCTGCTCCGACAAGGAAAAGAAAAGAAGAGCCCACCGTCAATACCATAAGGATTTTGATCGGAGTAGAGCCCCACAGAGAACCACTCTCCCTCTGGCGTTGGTAACAAAAGGGATCGGATCGAGTCAATGGCAGCGCTTGCCGCTGAGGCAGCCGAAGACCTACCGCGCGCTGCAATGACCTCAGCGCCTCTCTTCTGCACTCTCTCAAAGAACTCGGTCTCGAGCCACTTCCGATCTTTGATCACCTCTTCAGCTGGACTCTTTCCAATCGTCGCATGGATAAAGTCGGGAACCTGCGTCGAAGAGTGATTGCCCCATATCGCTAGTTTGTGCACCTCAGTGATAGGAACACCCGCTTTGATGGCAAGTTGTGAGCGGGCCCGACTCTCATCAAGACGGGTCATAGAAAAAAACTGTTTTCGATCGAGTTTCGGTGCATGATGCATGGCGATCAAGGCATTCGTATTGCATGGGTTGCCAACGACAAAGACAAGAGCATCAGAACTCGCCTTTTCTCCGAGAGCCTTCCCCTGCTCGATGAAGATCTTCGCATTCTCAGAGAGGAGATCCTTCCGCTCCATCCCAGGGCCCCTGGGCTTTGCTCCAACGAGAATGGCGTAATCTATCCCCTCAAACGCCTCAAACGGATCGGTCGAGATGTGGATCCGCTCGAGAAGGGGAAAAGCGCAGTCATTCAGCTCCATCACTACCCCTTCCAGAGCTCCCTTCGCAGCAGGAATCTCAAGGATCCTCAGCTCAATCGGTTGATCAGGCCCAAGAAGCTCTCCAGCTGCAATGCGAAAAAGTAGACTATAAGCAATTTGTCCAGCCCCACCCGTCACAGCGATTTTTTTCACAGAATCCCCTAATTTACTTGGTAAAAAGACAAATTTGATTTTACAAACCCCTCAAGCAATGTCAATTCAATTTTTTTTTTAATTGCGCCTCCCATTTCGCTTTGGTATAATGCTTAGTTATGACGTGGCTTGTAGTCCTAATGTACGCCACCTGGTCGAGTGTTTTTACATTTGGGAAGGTGGTTCTGACCTATACAACTCCCCTCTTCCTCACCAGTGTGAGGATGCTTCTTGCTGGTGTGCTCATGCTGGCCTATATCACCCTGCGCAAACGGTCCTCGTTTCGGATGGGGAGGGCGCAGTGGCTATCGATTGGTCTGCTAGCCCTTATGAGTATTTTTCTCACCAATGTTCTCGAGTTTTGGGGATTGCAGTATCTCTCTGCCGCTAAGACCTGTTTTATCTATAGCCTCTCCCCTTTCTTTGCTGCCCTATTTTCCTATCTCCACTTCAAAGAAAAAATGACACGCCGCAAGTGGCTGGGAATGGGAATCGGCGTTCTCGGGGTGGTCCCCGTTCTCATCACCCAAACCGGATCGGAAGAGCTCCTCAATGCCTTTAGTTTTTTCACCTGGCCTACCCTCGCTATCATGGGGGCAGCTCTCTTCTCCGTTTACGGCTGGGTGATCTTACGCCTCGTCGTCAAAGACCACGAGATCTCTCCCATCATGGCCAATGGAAGTAGCATGCTCCTCGGTGGAACGATGGCTCTCATCACCTCTCTATTCGTCGACACATGGAACCCCGTTCCCGTCGCCTCTGGAGGAATGACGCCCTTTGTCTTTGGGACCTTAGGGATGACCTTTCTCTACAATATTGTCTGCTATAATCTTTATGGATGGATGCTGAAGAGGTTCACGGCAACCTTTCTCTCATTCATGGGTCTTCTCAGCCCTGTCTTTGCTTCGCTCACTGGTTGGATCTTTCTAGGAGAACTCCCCTCTTGGCAAATTCTCCTCTCCACTGGAGTGGTCTCCATAGGATTGTGGATCGTCTACCAAGCAGAGCTCAAGCAAGGCTACATCAAGAAGCAGGAGAAGATAGCCCGACAAGCTGAACGGAGTTGATGATCGAACGGGTTAGCTCCTTAAACTCCGGTCGATCCCGACCAGCTGTGAAAATCACAAAGGAATAGCCATCTGGACCTGTGAAGATATGCTGGTCATAAACAAACGGCTCCTTCTCCTCATCGATCCAAAGTTCTGCACGGATTCTCTGAACACCTAATCCCAATTTCGCTAAGGGAGCTCGCTTATAAATCTGAAAATCATCGATTACTTCAATATTATTCAGATTCTTTGCCATCTCTTCCAAGAATTCTTCAAAGAAAGAGGCAATCACCTCTTCCAAAACTTCAAAAGGTAAATCAGGGGTAGGCATTTTTCCAATCCCTACGAAGAGCTCCTCACTCTCATCATCTGCATAGAAGGTGAAATCAATCTCTAGGGGATGGTATTGCATATCGAGCATACGGACAAGAGGGTCGGGCAAATCGACCATTAGTCCAGACTGCTCATCAACATATTGCTCCCCAGAAAAACAGGGAATGCAAAGGGCCAGTAGAAATGGTAAAATACGTAGTTTCATTTTCTCCTCACTTAATGGCTTGGAATTTAACAGAAGCAAGGACTTGCTCTAACTTGCTTTGAAGGTCATCTAGCTTTTTCTTGTCGCTGAAGGAAAGTGAAACACCCACAGCATATTCTCTGTGGAGAAAATAACCGGCAAGGCCTTCTTCTTCAGAGTGATACTTCAAACACTCGAGCTGACCGACCTTATCCATCTTAGCCTCACCCCTTCTCTCTTCTTCCATTTCATTGAAGAACCTCTCAAGAGGAATCCCGAAATAGGACCCACTGCACGCGTAACCCTTCCATGGATAGCGGACGACAAGATCGTAGAAGGTAATGGACAAGGTCTCTCCATTTTTATTCTGAAAAACAGAGCTCCAGTCTCCTCTAAAAAAACCCCTTTCACCGAACTCAACTAGTTTAAATTCCTCAGGAATTGCAAAGGTGATCCCCGTGTGAGCATCAACAAAAATCGATGAGGATTGCACAGCCACTTTGGGCTCCTCTTGCTCCATGAGATCCTCAGGAGTTTCTTTTGCAACTTCATCTTCATCTAAAGGAGCGATATCTTCTGCAATATCCGCAACGCCTTCATCCTGGTCTTCATCTTCATCGACGTAATTGAGCCAATCACCCCATCCTTGACTATCCTCTTCAGCATCATTATCGAGAGACTCTTCCGCCTCAGGAAGACTTCCTTCATTTGCAAGATGCGTCTTTGGGAGTTCAAAAAGTGGCCCTTGATCGGGATCAATAAAAGTATGGCTATAAAGAGCAGGAACAGCGAGAGCAAGGAGAGAAAAGATGATGGTGATGAATTTTTTCATATATACCTCTTATTAAAAAAAACCCTAAATGAACTTAGGGAAATAGCACTTGCGGTTACCAAGACTTGAACTTGGGACCTCAACATTATCAGTGTTGCGCTCTAACCAACTGAGCTATAACCGCAAAAAAATCTTTGTAGTTCCCTCAAAGCCAGGTCCTACAAGTGTCTTGGAGGCTAGGAGATTCGAACTCCTGACCTTCTGAATGCAAATCAGACGCTCTACCAACTAAGCTAAGCCCCCGTTGAAGGTATCTCCAATGGAAAGATTAAGGAGATAAGAAGTAACGATACTAAATGGAGTCGTTTTTTGGCAATGACCTGCCTACAATCCGTGCTCTTCGTACCATTTTTGTGGATCTTTTTTCAGTGCACCGACCATTTTAGGGAGGCAATTCTTTAGAGCATGGACAGGTTCCCAACCGAGAACCTCCCTCGCTTTATGGATGTCGACATCATAGTGATCATCAGCCAGATCGATCATCCAAGGTTTGATAAAAGAAGATTGAATAAAGGGAAGTTTATCCTGGAGGAAAGCTCCCATTTTCGCTACCCATTTGGGAATCTGTATCGTCCGCCAGGGCTTGCCATGCAAGAGCCGCCCCATTTCGTCTTGGAGCTCTCGGTAGCACATGACCTCCTCCTCTCCTAAAACAAAGATTTCACACTCCCCAAGGGCCCTTCTTTTATCGAGAATAATCTGCATGACATGGATCAGATCGTCCATATGCAAGAAGGTCGCCCCATGCTTGGGATTCCCGGGGAAAAGATGACTCTCGATTTTTTTTTCGTTGATGCGGGCGATCTGCTGCGATAATGGAATCGAGTGGCACACATCATCATAAATCCCAGCGATGCGAAGAATCACACCGGGGATCTCCTGCTCCGCAATGAGCGCTTCGGTCTTCACCTTTGAGAGGGGATATTCCCATTTCGGATCAAGGGGAGAATCCTCGTCGATTTTTTCCCCAAGCTTACAAGGAGCATAGACAAGGATGGTACTCGAAAAGAGAAACTGCTCCACCTCAAATTCCTTGAGCGCTTCGAGAAGATTCTTTGTTCCTCCAATCGTGATTGCCTCGTACTTCTCCCAGCTCCCCCCAGCGAAGTTGTAATAGGCAGCCAAGTGGATCACCCCTGCAATTTTCTTCCCATATTTCTCGGAGATTTGATGGAAGGTGTCCTGAACATTTTCTCTCGAGCTGATATCAGTAAAAAGAAAGTCACACTCACCACACGACTCACTCGGCTCAAAGATATCGAGTCCCACCACCTGAAAATTTCTGGAGAAATGCCGAGCCGCCCGAGATCCAATACGTCCCGAGACTCCAGAGATCAAAAGAAGAGGTTTCTGCTTGCTCATATTTTCTTTTTAGGTAAACACTTCCTATAATGCAAGATATGAACAAACACCTCTTTTTTGCCTATTCTATCGACGCCCCTTGGCCCTCCCAATACCCGGAAGGAAGAATCCTTGCAGAAGAGGTCCGCCATGACACGTTTGCTTTTTTGGGAAGCCAAGACTTTGCTCCCCTCGAAGAAGCACTTTCCACCTTTCCCATCCCTGACATGATCGGCCCCGTTGGGCGAACAACCCCTTACCTCTTCCTTCCTGAAAAGAGCCCCCGCGTTGTCGCCTATGGCATCGACTGGCTCGAAAAAAAAGAGAAGCTCACAGCCTTTGAGCAAAAAGTCGAAGAGTGGCTAAAACAAAAAAACTATCCCGTCGACCCCCGCCCTCGTCTCCCCCACCTCACAGTTGCGAGAAGCCCTTTCGACAAAGACGCATGGAAAGAAGACTACACTCCCCTACCCATCCTCATCACGGGGATCCATCTCTATGAATCCCTCGGCAACCTCCATTATCAATCGCTCTGGCACCGCCCCCTCACTCCCCCCTTCGTGGAAATCGAACACACGGCCGACATCGCTTATCTCATCCGGGGACATAACCCCCAAGAGCTCTTTCTGCACGCCTCAATCGCCATCTCTTTTTCCTTCCCCACCCTTCTCCCCTTTTTACAAGAAAGGAGTCCAACCGATATACAGGAGACAGTGCGCGCACTCAACGAGATGGTCACCCTCTGGGACAGCGCCATCGGGTGCCCCATCAAAGCAGTGAGCTACCATGGCGCCTTTGAAAAAAAAGAAGAGCTCCTCGAATGGGAGATGATCGTCGATGTTTGATCTAAAAGAAATTGCCCCAGCGACCTTCGAGATGAAACAAGAGGGGGAGATGCTCGTCCCGGGCCTTATCATCGCAACCCAAGAACTGATCGACCAGATCGATTTCGATCGTCCCCTTGAACAAGTACGCAACGTCGCTCACCTTCCGGGCATCGTGGGCTATAGCATCGCGATGCCCGATATCCACTGGGGGTATGGCTTCCCGATCGGAGGCGTTGCAGCGATGGACCCAGAAACAGGAGTGATCAGCCCTGGAGGGGTTGGCTATGACATCAACTGCGGTGTCCGCCTCGCAGTGATCCCCGAGACCCTCTCCGCCATCGAAGGGAGAATGGGTGAGAAACTCCTCGACCGAATTTTTCATCTCGTTCCCTCAGGTGTAGGGCGGGGGCACAAACACACCCGAGGCCTCTCCGATAGAGACTACGAAGAGATTGCCGCCAAAGGAGCCCGCTTTGCCATTGAGCAAGGACACGGCTTCGACATAGACCTCGAGCATATCGAGAGCAACGGAAGACTCGAAGAGGCCAATGCCTCCCTCGTCTCATCGCGCGCCAAAGAACGAGGAAGAACCCAAATCGGAACGATCGGCTCCGGCAACCACTTTGTCGAGATCGGAGAAATCGAAGAGATCTACCTCCCCGATGTCGCCTCTAAGTGGGGTGTAGAAAAAGGAGCACTCTACCTCTTGATCCACTCGGGCTCACGAGGCTTTGGTCACCAAGTCTGCCAAGACACTCTCGACAAATTCCTCCGCAAGGGATACACAGAAGGACTCCCCGATCCCCAGCTTGTATCCGCTCCCATTCAAAGTCAAGATGGGAGGGAATACTTCCAAGCGATGGCCATGGCCGCCAATTACGCCTTCACGAATAGACAGATGATCCTACATGAAGTGCGGATGGCCTTCAAAGATGTCCTGAATACCCAACCAGAAGACATTCGCCTCATCTACGACGTCTGCCACAACATCGCAAAGTTTGAGACCCATTCGTACAATGGATCCCCCCGCAGGCTTTGCGTCCACCGCAAAGGAGCCACACGCGCCTTTGGCCCTGGAGCCGAAGAACTCTCTCCCCTCTTTCAAAAAACCGGCCAGCCCGTTCTCGTCCCCGGCGACATGGGACGAGCAAGCCACCTAATGGTCGGCCTTGCCAATCCCCTCACCTGGTCCAGCTCCTGCCATGGAGCGGGAAGAGCCCGCAGTCGCGTCAAATCCTCCCGCCAGTGGAAAGGAAGAGACATCTTCGACTACATGCGCACCCAAGGAGTCTCCGTGATGGCAACCTCTAAAAGAACCGTCTCTGAAGAGATGCCCGATGCCTACAAAGATGTCGATAAAGTGGTGGATGCTGTCGAGATCGGCAAATGCGCCGCCAAAGTCGCAAGACTCAAACCCCGCCTCGTCATCAAAGGATAACCCTTACCCGGGTGTCTTTTTCTGCGAAAGACTTCCCATAGCGTAAGCGGCGACGATTCGCGCGACGATGATCGCTAAATAGAAATGTCCAATGATCCCTTCCAGAACAGCAAACATCTGCCCCAGATCTCCCGCTGGAGTGATGTCTCCATAACCGATAGCAAGAAGAGTGATGAAGCTGAAGTAGACCATCTCCGAGTGATAGTGCCCATGAGGAAAAAGAGAGATCCTCTCTGTAAGGCCATTGAAGCTACCCGGCTCTAAGAACTCCATTAAAGTAAAAAGAAGAGCAAAAGCAAACCCGATCATGAAGTAGACACAGATCGTCCCCCGTAAAATATCGGCAGTCACCTTCCCAAGCAGAACCTTTGACATGAGCGAGAAAATCGCAAAGACCAGAAAAAGAAGAGAAAGACTAAACCCCAATACAAAAAGGAGCTCCGTAGGTCTAAATAGACTCCACCAGTTGACGATGAAGGTGGGAAGACCGAGAATGAGAGCGATGATCTGCACGCCTCGGGAATGGTGGCAATTGAAAATCGCTGCTAGAAGAACTCCGGTAAAAAAGAGATGCCAAATCGCGATATAATCAATCCCAATATTGTAGGGACGAAAAACAAAGAGGAGCAAAAGAAAGATGAGAAGCTGTTTGAAGTCCCCCACTAAGAACCGACGAGTGCCGGCAAAAAAGTGCTTGAGGTGTTTCACTTTTTCTCTCCTTTTACCCCAGCAATACCAGCAGTTACTACAAAGCGCATCCCCTGCTCGACAGTGAGATCAATCAGTTTGACCTTGGAACGAGGAACAGTCGTTGTGAACCCGCCGATCTGATAACTCAACGGAACAAAAACCGTCACCTGGTCCTCTCCACCGAGCCCCTCTGGAAATCCCTCGTAATCCTCTCGAGTGAGGATCCCTAAAAACTGCATCCCATCAAGATCAACAACAACCATTTTTCCTTTTTTCTCACCATCCGAAGGACGAAAGTACCGCATCAAGTCCCCAATCGAATTGTAGAAAATTTTAAAAAGAGGAATGCGTGCAAGAATACGATTGACCAAGCTGGTGATTTTTTGGATCAAGATGTTGTTGATGGCTATTCCGACAAAAAAAATGAGGACAAAGGCGACGATGAGCCCCATCCCAGTGAAGTAATAGTCCCCTACAAGCCATTGCACAGGAACTCTAAAAATATTCTCAAGCGTGTCGAAGAGCCAAATGATGATCGCAAGGCTAATAGCTACGGGAGCTAGCGTAAGCAGCCCCCTTTTAAAAATCTTACCCATATATTGCAGAATATGTATCCTACAGCTTTTAACGCAACCAAAGGGAGCAAACCATGAGTGAAACACTTGTCGTCGTCAGCAAACTAAAAAAGTTCATCAAGGAAAAAGCGGAGATGAATTGTTCTGCAAGTGCAATCGAAGCGATTAGCAAAAAAGTCGCAGAAGACTGCCTACGCGCAATTGAAAATGCGAAGCAAGCCAAACGAAAAACGGTATTGGATCGCGACTTCGAGGAATGATCACAGCCATCCATTGAAGTGCACACTTCAAAAAATCAACCTGTTGAATTTAGGGGACAAGTCACAAATACTAGGACTTGCCCCCCTTTTCCCCAATGCAACTCTTCTCACGTTGCTAGAAAAGCCCAAAGTTGAAATCCTCCCATCTAACTTCATGCGCATCCCAAGAAGTCTCAGTGATCCAAGCGATCTCTCTCCAAAGAAATCTCCTGGCTACAAAAGTTGCCGAAATCGCAAGGCTCAAAACCCACTCTTCATTAAAGAATAAGCAAGAAGAATTTGTCATAATTTCTTCTTGACATACCCTCCCCCCCCAGAATATGATTCTCCTATCTAAAAATTAACTCCAATAGGTTAGCCATGAAGAAATTGCCCAAAAAGATTTTTGCAAGGAGTCTTTCCCTTCTTGTTATTTCCAGCAGCTTTATCTTTGCAAATCCAATAGAAGAATCCCCCTTTGATCTACAATCCTTCCTCGCCTCAGATTCACCATTCCTAATTACAGCCCGCTGTAGAGGTCCCAAGCCAGGCCCAACTGGACCCACCGGGCCAACTGGTATGAAGGGAGCTACAGGTGCAACTGGACCCACCGGGCCAACTGGTATGAAAGGGATGACCGGCGCGACTGGACCCACTGGACCCACTGGGCCAACTGGCATGAAGGGAGCTACAGGTGTCACTGGACCAGGAGTTTCGCCAGCGCATATACTTGTGGTAACCACTCCTGGGGGTTCGGCAAGTGTTGCTGGAAGCGCTTTCGTCGGATTTGCTTTCAATGGTCGTACACTGGGATTTACATTTGCTGGGGGTAAAGTGTCACCCACTACATCAGGCGTGTATCAAATCACTTTTGGGTATAGTACTCTCGCTACCGTTGCTCCTGGAGTTGCTGGGGGATTCGTGTTTTCTACTGCTGCCGGGGGTATCGGGTCACCCGTAATAGAAATAGATTATCCATCGACAGGAACTGCATTTGGACAATCGACAACAGGTGCTCTCTTTCTTTTGGGAGGCACCTTCTATGGTGTCCGGAATCTTGGCACCTCTACTGTAACATTTCCTGTGCCATTCTTAATGTCCGTAAGTTCATCGTTTTACTTGTATATAGAGAAAATATTATAACGGGGGGATTTAGCTGGACACTGAGAGTTCTTAAAAAGGGATTAAAAATAAAGAACTCTCTAAAACTCAACTTGCTACCTAGCTTTCCTCTGTGCTGGCTACATTATTTATCTACTTCGCTTCACTTGATCAGGTCGGAGGCGAGGTCTCCCTCGCCGTCCTCCCACACCACCGTACGTGCGGTTTTCCGTATACGGCGGTTCATGAAGCACTTCCGAGTGTTTTCAGCATAGGATAGAGCCCCCATTTCTCTAGCCGCTCATTTCCGAGTGCTAAATG